>WBZY01000026.1_pt1 | contig 220891 bp, 195 predicted proteins | sample 5204191 | NCBI WGS metagenome assembly WBZY01 (sample SAMN12344363, study PRJNA552823) | activated sludge metagenome | biome: Activated sludge suspended growth; feature: Anammox Sidestream; material: Wastewater; isolation source: activated sludge from anammox sidestream of wastewater treatment...
CGCCCGGCACCATTTGTACGGCATAGAAAGGCGGCTTCTCGATCGGCGCGAGGCAGGGATTGGGCTTGACGGTCGGGTCGCCGTAGTAGCGATCATAGGCGCTGGCGCCGCGTTGGAAATCTTCGTCCACGCCATTGCGTGCAAATTGGTTGAAGCGCGTTATCGTCTCAGTGAGATTCTTTGGGTCGAGTCCGCAGGCTTGCGCCAGTTCTTCCAGTGTGTCGCCGCGTTTGAAATATCCGCTTTCAAAATAGGATTTGGGAATCGGTTGCATGGGGAAGAGTGTGCCGAAAATATACTTGTTGCGAAAACGGCTGTCCATGATGAAGGTAGCGGGAACGTGTTTATTCTCGGCGCTGTCTTTCTCGTACATGGCGTGAACGACTTCCACGTACGAGGCGGCTTCGTTGGTGAAGCGTTTGCCTGCCGCGTTGACGATAATCGCCCCAGGGTACGAACGTTCGCCGACGTGGAACATGACCGGCATGTGCGGCGGCATACTTGAAGGACCCCACCACGCGTCTTCCATCAGGTCTATCTTCGCGCCGATCTTTATCCCCGCTTGAATTGCGTCGCCGGTGTTGCCGGGACTGCCCGAACTCCACAAATGATTGACGGGTCCTTTTTGGAATTCTTCGCGCATCGCCTGATTGTGATCGAATCCGCCCGCCGCGAGAATCACGCCTTTGCTGGCGCGAATCCGAAACGGTTTGCCGTCTTTCTCTGCCAAAACTCCGGCAACTGCCCCGTCTTCGACGATCAATTCTTTTAATGGAGTGTTGAGCCAAATGGGGATTTTCTCGTCTTTGAGCGAAAGCCGTAAGCGCGCGATTAACGCCTGACCAAGCGCCAGATATTTCACTCCGGTTAGCAGGTTGAAGACCGTGCGTAGACCGACTTTGAACGCGACCCATTTTCCCGCCCAGGTGGAGGAGATCATCCCCAGTTTGTTGTATTCGCTGGCAGTGAACGCCATGCCTGCAGGGATTTTGATGCTCATGGGGCGTAGTTGTTTGAAATCTTCACCGAGTTTGCTCCCGTCAAAGGGCGAACCTTCGATGGCGCGCCCATCTGCCATACCGCCGGGGCGTTCGGGATAATAATCAGCGTAGCCGACCGAGCGATGAAAACAGACATGAGAATTGCTCGATAAATACTTCACCATCTCTGGGGCGTTTTCAAGATAGGCTTCTTGTAAGGCTTGCGGAGTGCGGTCTCCGACCGTGTTTTTTAAATATGTGCGCGCTTTTTCAAGCGAGTCATCCAAGCCGTCTCTTTGTAAAAGATAATTGTTCGGAATCCACAACCCTCCGCCTGAAAGAGCCGTCGAGCCGCCGTAGTATTCCGTCTTTTCGATTAGCAAAACATTTAACCCAGCTTGTTTCGCCACCAGCGCGGCAGTCATCGCTCCGCCGCCCGTGCCGACAATAAGGACGTCCGTTGTGTGATCCCAATTTGTCATATTTGTTTCCTTTGTAGATTGTCTGAAGTATTTTTATAAAATGCCTTGTTCTCGTAACCAAATTTCTGTTCGTTGCATTCCTTCTTCCAAGGTCACCTGCTCATGCCAGCCGAGCAGACGATGCGCTTTTTCGTTCGAGACGGTATTTTTCTTCGAGAGCATTTCCATTGCGCCGCGTCCAAGTTCGGTGGGTTTGCCCAGCAGTTTGAAGATGGCGCGCCCGATCTCGGCGATTGCAATGGCTGTGGATGTATCCATCACGCGCGGACTGCCTTTGCCCATCATCCGATAATAATGACCGAAGAAGGTTTCGCAGGTTAATTTCTTTTCTCCGCCGAGGATGAAAATTTGTCCGCTGGCTTCGTCTTTTTCGGCGGCGAGAATCACGCCGTTGATCAGGTCGTCAATGTAAATGGCGCGGAAGATTCCCTGCCCGTGCATGGGGAGCAGGAACAAGCCTTTGCGAATCATCTGCGCGGGGACGATGGTCCACGGGCGGGAGTTGGGTCCGTAAACGTCTGCGGGGCGGAGGATCGTGCAGGCGATTTCGCCTTTTGCGTGCGCGGCAAGGACGGCGTGTTCGCTGGCGATTTTCGTATCCACATACGGGTTGCCTGTCGGCATTAGCGGCGCGGACTCGTCGGCTTGGTCTTCGGTGTTGAAGCGCATCGCCGCCAGCGATGAAAAATGGACGAAGCGTTTGACTCCCGCTTGAATTGCCGCGTCCAACACGCAACGTGTCCCCAGCACGTTGACGCGCCACGCTTCTGCGCGCGAGACGTTGTTGGTCACAATGGCGGCGGTGTGAATCACAAGGTCACAGCCCTGCAAAGCGGATTGCCATGCCTGCGGTTGCGCGATGTCGCCTGCGATGACGTTCAGCGCCACATCTGCGCGGACATCGAGTCCGCAAGTCTGCGCGCCGAGTTGGCGGTATCGCTCCGCAAGCGCGCGTCCTGCAAATCCCAGCGCGCCAGTGATGAAGATTTTTTTGTAACGAGTGTGATCCATAATTTGCAGTACCGCAAGATTTATCTTGCGTTTGACTCCGTACATGGTTATTTTTTTACCGCTAAGCGCGCCAAGAACGCCAAGTTTTAAAGGTTTTCTTTGCGCGCTTTGCGGGCTTCGCGGTGAAATGTCTGAGAGAAAATCTTACGTGCGTCGCAAAATAAATTTCCCCGGCGCTTGCACGCCAGGGCAAGTGTGCGGCACTTTATCTCTCCTTGCGCAATTGCTCCAGCCGCTTCATGCCGCGCTGTTTCATTTTTTCGTAGAGCAAAAACATGAGCGACGGATTGAGGTCGTTCAACTTTGTCAGCCAGCCGCGCCAGCGAGGGAGGTTGATCTCCAGCGGTTTGCGGCGCATGGCTTTCCAAAGCGCTTTTTCAAGGTCAAAAACTGTCAGCGTGGCGCCACTAAAAGCAAGCGCAGCCTCCTCCCCTGCGGAGTTGAGGCGTTCCGTCAAAATGGGCGTATCCACAAGGTCGGGTGAGATGACCGTGACGAAGACTCCCCGCTTGCGCCATTCAATCGCCACTGCAATTGACGCGTTTCGCAAGCCGCCCTTCGCCGCCGAATAAAGCGCGTTGCCAGGCGTGGGCGAAATGCCCGCCAGCGAAGCGATGTTGACGATGTGCCCCGCGCCTTGTTTGAGCATGACTTCACCCGTCAGGCGCATCCCGATCAGCGCGCCTTTCAGGTTCACGTCAATGACCTGGTCAATCGCCACGAGCGGTTGGTCTTGAAAAAACAGCGGACGGTTCGCGCCCGCGATGTTGAACAGATAGTCAATGCGCCCGAAGCGTTGCAAAGTTTCTGCGATGATTTTTTGCCAGTGTTCCGCCGAGCGGATGTCGAGCGGGTGGAGCAAAATATTTTCACGCGGCATGAACGCTTCACGCAGACCCGCTTCATTTGAATCGGCGAGCATCAATTGATACCCGCCGATTTTTGAGAGCGCTTCCGCCCAATGCCTGCCGATGCCGCTGGCGGCTCCTGTGATGATCGCGGTTTGAGTCATCCCTTATTTCAGATTCGCCATTTCGCGCGCTTTCTTTTCGTTGACGAAGAGCATCAACGCCCAGCCAGCGAATAAAAACACGCCGATGGAAAGAAGCGCGAGGCGATGACCCGATTGCTCCGCCGCTTCCAAAGCCTGACCTTGACTCTGGTACCACAGCGTCAACTCCGCCGCCAACCAGCCGAAGACGGCGGGACCGATGAACGAAGACGTGCGTCCAGTGAGCGCGAAGAAGCCGAAGAACTCGCCGCTCTTTCCAGGCGGGCTGAAGGTGGCGACCATCGCGCGGCTGACGGATTGCACGCCCGCCATCGCCGCGCCGATGAACGCGCCGATGATGAAGAAGTGAGTCTGGTTTTGTGCGAAGTACATCGCGCCGATGCACGCCGCCATCATAAAAATGGAGATGGTCAAGGCGCGTTTGCCGCCCATGCGGTCTTGTAAATTTCCAAACAGCAATGCGCCGAGCACGTTGGTGGCTTGCACGACGATGAAGAAGATGATCAAGCCCGTCTGCTCCAGCCCGAACAAGACCGCGCCGAGAATCGCCGCGAAATCGAGCGCGATGATCACGCCTTCGTTGTAGACAAGATAGGCGAGCATGAACTTGAGGAACTCTTTGAATCCGCGCGCGGCTTTGATGGTGGCGCTCAGTTGTTTGAAGGCAATGCTGAGATAGTTCTCGCCAGCGGGCAAAGCTTGCGGTTTGGCGCGTTCTTTGAGCCAGCGGAAGATGGGAATTGAAGCCAACGCGAAAAAGATCGCTGTGATGACCAGCGTGGAACGCACGACGAGCAGGTCGCTTTTGCTCATCAGAATCGGCGGGAGAATGATGAGGAGGATGACAATGCCGCCAGCGGAGCCGACAGCCCAACCCGTGCCAGCGATGCGTCCCGTCTCTTCGGGTGTGGCGATCTCGGGCAGGAGCGCGTCATAGAAAATTTGCGCGGCACGATAGCCGAGTTCCGAAAGCAGGAAGAAAATAACCGCCAGAGCGATCGTCCCTTTTTGGGTGAAGAAAAGCAGGGCGGTGAAAACCACCGAAAGCGCGGTGAAGAAGAACAGGAATTTTTTCTTTGCGCCCGAGTAGTCTGCAATTGCCCCCATGATCGGCGCGGCGATGGCAACGATGATCATCGCAATGGAAATACTCAAGCCCCACAGGCGGGAACCTTCCGCGCCGCCCACCACTTGATTCTTGAAATACGCCGAATAGACGGCGAGCAAAACGACCGAAGCATACGCCGAATTGCCGAAGTCGTACAAATACCACGCCACGCGTTCGCGCTTGGTGGACATCGCTTGCGGAATACTCTCTGCCATCTTAACTTCCTCCTCGATGCTATGAAATTTTATAACTTGGATGGCGCAAGTATATCATGTGCAAAACTAACGGAATTCTCTGGCTGTTATTCTTTTTTCAATTTCTTGCGCTCATCATCCCATAGTTTTGAGAATCGTTCAAAGACATCGGAGATGATCTCCAATTCCTCCGCCGAAAAACTGGAGATCAATTCGTCTTGCGCCTTTCTCGCCGATTCAAACCACGATGCGGCTTTTTGAGAACTGTCGGCTATGGGAGCGATCAGAGTCCCGCGGCGGTCGTTGGGATTGGGACGGCGCTCGATCAAGCCCGCCCGTTCGAGTCGGTCCAACATGGCGGTCGTCGCGCCCGAGGTGAGACCCGTGTGTCTTCCAATCTCAGAGGGGGTGGCGATGCCTTTGAGAAATAACAGTCTCATACATTCCATGTCGGTGACGTTGAGTCCTGCCCATTCGCTGACGGCGTTGCGGAACAGAGTCATGTTGGCGCCGTAGTTGGCGACTGCGGCTAAGGCTTTTTTCTTTAATTCTGCTTTGGTTGAATTGGTCATGTGGCTACCCTTGACATTATCTTGATTTTGAAGTATCTTTATTATATAACAAAAATGGTTTAGGCGCAAGGTCTAAATCACCCCAAACCGATGAGGAGATTTTTTATGAGTCCGAAGACAGCTACCCAAAAGTCCAAAATGTGGACAGACGAAGAAAAAGCCGCGATGAGAGAACGCGCCAAGGAACTGAAGGCTGAAGCGCGTATGAGCAAGGATCGGGCGGCAGGGGAAAGCGCTGTGGTTGCGGAGATCGCAAAGATGCCCGAACCCGATCGTTCCATGGCGAAACGAATCCATGAGATCGTCAAAACGAACGCGCCAATGCTCATGCCGAAAACCTGGTATGGAATGCCTGCCTACGCCAATGCAGATGGCAAGGTGGTCTGCTTCTTCAAAGCCGCGTCCAAGTACAACATGAGGTATGCTTCGTTTGGTTTTCAGGAAGCGGCAAAAATTGACGACGGGAATATGTGGGCAGATGACTTCGCTATCGTGAAGATGACCGTTGCCGAGGAAGCGAAGATCGCCGCGCTGGTAAAGAAAGCGGTGAGTTGAAATGCCGTAGGACAAGATTTATCTTGTCCTGCTTCGCAAAGTGAACTTTGCGGTACGGAACCTATCAGTTAGAATCACCGCATGGCAGAAACTCAATACCTTGCATTGTTACGCGGCATCAACGTCGGTGGCAACAACATCATCAAAATGGCGGACCTCAAAACCTGTTTTGAAGAGTTGGGGCTTGCCGACGTTGCGACGTACATCCAAAGCGGAAACGTGATCTTCAAATCCGCTGAGAAGGATAAAACCAAACTGACGAAGCGAATCGAGGCGGGACTTTCGGAACGATTCGGCTACGAGGCGCGGGTGGCGGTCATTTCGCACCGACAGTTGAAACAAGCGGTGGATGACGCTCCACGCGGGTTTGGCAAACAACCCGACAAATTCCGATACGATGTCATCTTCTTGAAAGAACCACTCACGTCAAAAGAAGCGATGAAAAGCGTCAGCGTCAAAGAAGGCGTTGACGCGGCTCATGCAGGCAAGGATGTACTTTATTTTTCCCGCCTGATCAGCAAAGCCTCATCGAGCCATTTGACAAAAATTATCGGCACGCCTGTCTATCAATTTATGACCATCCGCAATTGGAACACGACCACGAAACTGCTGGCGATGATGGAAAAGGGTTAGCGATGACCGCCAAACAATTCATTGAACGGCTGAAAGCGCTCAGTTCCAAACAAGCGGCGAAGGGACATGCTCATCTCGCAGCGGATAAAACCGACGCCATCATCGGCGTGAAGATGGGGCAGGTCTTTGCGCTGGCGAAAGAATTCATGGGCATGGAACTCGATGAGGTGGAAAAACTGCTCGAAAGCCCGATCCACGAGGCGCGGGTGGGGGCGGTCAGCATCATGGATTTTCAGGCGCGTAGCAAGAAGACTTCCCCCGAACGAAGGAAAGAATTGTTCGACCTGTATATTCGGCGGCATGACCGAATCAACACGTGGGATTTGGTGGACCGTTCCGCAATTTGGGTCGTCGGCAGTTATCTTATCGATAAGCCGCGCAAAATTTTGTATAAGTTGGCGAAATCGAAGATGATGGCGGAACGGAGGACAGCGATCGTCACGACATTGTATTTTATCGGCAAGGACGACCTCGATGATGCCTATAAACTTGCCGAGATCATGTTGTTCGACAAGGAAGAGTTAATCCACAAAGCCAACGGCTGGGCGCTGCGTTTTGCGGGCGATAGAGATAAAAAGCGTCTGCTCGAATTTTTGGATCAATATGCGGCGACCATGCCGAGAGTCACGTTGCGGTATGCGCTGGAAAAAATGGACAAGAAAACCAAAGAGCATTACATGAACTTGGGGAAGGCGAAGTAGAAGCCGTCCGCGTGGGAAAAAGCCGAAGAGGGGCGAGGCAAGTTGACGTCGAGATGAAGCGGTTCGATTTCCGTCTTGACGAAATAGAACATGTATTCTAAAATTACACTCCCCATTCGGATGGATTAAGTCCAATTTTCAAAAAGAGGCGCACATGAATCAAACAACAGTCTGGGTCAAGGGAATTGCCAACACGACCTTGTTCGTCGAAGACCTGGCGGCGGCGAAACATTTCTATCAGCAGGTGTTCGGGCTGGAGGTGTTTTTCGAGGATGGCGATTCGGCTGTGTTCAAGTTTGGGTCTATGCTCGTCAATTTGTTGAAGGTGTCGGCGGCGGGCGAACTGATCGAACCTGCCAAAGTGGGGAGCCGTGATGCGGGCTCACGTTTTGTGTTTACAGTTGAGGTTGACGATGTGGACGCCATGTGCGCCGACCTTGCGTCACGCGGCGTCAAATTGTTGAACGGTCCGATGAATCGTCCGTGGGGTGTGCGGACTGCCAGCTTCGTAGACCCGGGCGGTCATATTTGGGAGATTGCAAAAAATTTGTAATCAAAGTGAAGATCAATTAACCGCCAAGAGCGCTAAGAACGCCAAGTCTAAAGGATTTCTTTGCGAACTTTGCGGGCTTGGCGGTAAAAAATTAAGGAACCCATGAAAACTTTTTATCAAATTTTAGCGAATACGGTTCTTGCCAACGTCACCAACATGACCGTTTGGTTTGCGATGATATTTTTTATCTACCTTCAAACAGAATCGGTCACAGCCACATCTATTGTGTCAGGCATTTTTCTGGTGCTGACGGCTGGCTTGGGAATTTGGTTCGGGAGCATCGTGGACCACAACAAGAAAAAGAACGCCATGATTCTTTCGGGCGTCGTTTCTCTGCTCATTTACATCATCGGCTTTGGGATTTACCTTGCCGTTCCAGCCGAAACGTGGAAAGACCCGACCAGCGTCACGCTCTGGGTTTTCAACGTGCTTCTTATCATCGGCGTGATTGCGGGCAACATCCGCTCGATTGCCGTGCCGACGTTGGTGACGATTCTCATTCCCGAAGACGACCGCGCCAAAGCCAACGGTCTCGTCGGCACGGCGTTTGGAATCGCTTTCCTGATCTGTTCCGCCGTCAGCGGATTATTGGTCGGCGCGGGTGGCATGTTCTATGTGTTGATTTTGGGAATCGTGATGATGGCTCTTTCGATTCTACACATGTGGTTTTTGCAAATCCCTGAAAAAGAGATCGTGCATCTCGATCAACAACCCAAAGTGGATTTACGCGGCACGTACGCGGTCGTGGCGGCGATCCCTGGGCTGATGGCGTTAATCCTGTTCACCACCATCAACAACTTTTTAGGCGGCGCGTTCATGGGACTGATGGATGCGTATGGTCTGTCGCTCGTGTCCGTTGAAGTGTGGGGCGGATTGTTCGCAGTCATCAGTTGCGGTTTCATCGTCGGCGGTTTGTTCATTTCAAAATACGGCTTGGGCAAAAATCCGCTCTTCGCCATGTTCGCCGCCAACATCACCATTTGGATCGTCTCGGCGCTCTTCACCATTCAGCCGTCCATTGTTTTGCTTTCGGTGGGCATGTTCATTTACATCAGCGTGGTGCCGTTCATCGAAGCCGCCGAGCAGACGATTCTACAGAAGGTCGTTCCGCATGACAGGCAGGGACGCGTCTTCGGATTCGCCCACAGCGTGGAGCAATCCGCTTCGCCTCTGACGACGTTTCTAATTGGTCCAATTGCGGAGACTTTTTTCATCCCTTTTATGACCACAGGCGCGGGCGTCGGCTTGATCGGCGATTGGTTCGGGACGGGTCCCGCCCGCGGCATTGCACTGGTGTTTACGGTGACTGGTATCATCGGTTTGATCCTGACCCTGATTGCGATGAATACAAAATATTACAGGTTGCTTTCTGACAGGTATATGAACGGTGAAAGCCTGCCGTTGCCTGAGGGTGAACTTGCATAGCCCTCACCCTAGCCCTCTCCCGAAGGGAGAGGGGACGACACCCTTCTCCCTTTGGGAGAAGGGTTGGGGATGAGGGAGAGCAGGAGCATACATGCCCAATAAAAATCCCTCCTCCGATCTCCCAAACATCGGCGCATGATGTATTTTGCGGACATGAAAGACATTAAGGCGAAGAAAGCTGAACTTGAAAAAATTCTCAAGCGGTTGATAAAGTTGAACGATTGAAATCGTCTCGCAGGGCGTTCTGTAATGACGGTTGCGCTTACTTCTTGAATCTACAAAGCTTGGTCTGCTTAGATGGTTGAAAATAGTAAAATGGGAACAATCTGTATAAAGCCGATCTGCAAATCATTGTAAACAGGATAAACCAATGAAAAAGATTCTAAAGTTTTTAAAATATTGCCTTTACGCAGTTGTCTTACTCATTGTTTTGGGGTTGGCTACTATTTACATTGGGCATAAATTTATTTTCCCGATTCCTTACAGCGAAACACCAACCATTCCTGATCTTAAAGAAGACAGTCTTTGCCTGGGAGTGGATTGTCAGCCAAGGGCAAGGACGGCTGATGAATTTATTCCAGTTTTTGCGAATCAGATTAAACACTACAACCAAATTGCCCCTTCACTTTGGCCAGATAACCAAGTGGAAAACTTGTATGCAGTCGTTCAGAGTATAGAAACAGGAAAATCCTGGTTGATCTCGCCAGAAGGAGAAATTAAATCGTTATCTACTGAAGAATTGGAAAAATTATGTCCCATTAGACCGCAATATAACATCGGTTTTGAGCTGTGCAGTGGCGACGATTTCCAAAGCGTTTACTTGGCTCTTTCGGAAGAGGCTCTTGAAAACGTATTGGAGTATCAGAAATACCAGTATTTGGGCACTTACGATCTGCTGCTAACCTACAACCACGAGATGTTTCATAGATTGGAACAAGACAAGAAATGGGAATCCCCTGAAACAATTGAGAATAGAGGGCGCGACGATATGTTTGATAATCTGGAAGCCAGAACAGAGCGGCTTCTGATTTCCCAGCTTTTGCAAGAAGCCATAGCCGCTGAAACGGAATCTCAAAGGGATTCGTTGATATTGCAAGCCTTGTCAAACTACCAACATTACAAGGATACTTTTCCTGAGGACTACAAAGCGGCTAAGTATTTTGACAGAATTGAAGGCACAGCGCATTATTATGAAATGGTATCCAGCCTTTATAGCGCTTATCCTGAACAAATAAATTCAAAAGATACGCTATATCAAGCTTTGAGTCTTTTGGCTAAAAGTGAAAACCCCAAACCTTATGGAGAACCAGGATTGGTGAATGAAAGCTATGTGTTAGGAGCTTGGACTGGGTTTGTTTTAGATGAAATACAAGCGGATAATTCAAATTGGAAAACTGAAATAATGCAAAATCCCGATCTGACGCCTTTGGACATTTTGGCTCAACAATACGAAGGGAAACCTCTGCCTGACCCGATCAAACCTTCAGCGGATCTTGAAAATCAAGTGAAAGATGCGATTCTGAAAGAAGAGAATAAGGAAGTTGCGCCAGGGATATTTAGAATGTTGTATCAGTTGATATTTTAGTGAAAGTGGAAAAACGTTCTATAACAAACACTAGATCATAGGTGATTATTACTTGACTTTATAGGAGATATAAAATGGCTCAATTAACCCCATCGCAACAGATCGATGCGTATATCAAGGGATTAACCGATTGGCGCGGGAAATTGCTCGCCCGCCTGCGGAAGTTGGTTCTCGCATCCGCTTCGGAACTGACCGAAGAATGGAAGTGGGGTACGCCAGTCTGGTCGTTCAAGGGGAACGTGGTTTCAGGCGGAGTTTTCAAGGACCATGTCAAACTCAACTTTTTCAAGGGCGCGTCTTTGAAAGACCCGAAGAAATTGTTCAATGCAGGTCTAGAAGCGAAAGCCTCGCGCGGGATTGACTTCCATGAAGACTCAAAAATTGACGAATCCGCTTTGAAAGATCTGGTTCGGGAAGCGGTGGCGTTGAACTCGGCAAAAAAGAAATAAAGATTCATGACCACACGCCGTGGATGGCAGGCGCAGTCAATTCCATGCTCAAGATAATGGAAAATATTTTGAGATGACTTATGCAATTCGATTTTAAATTTTACTCCTGCGATTCACCATTGGTTGAAACCATCTGGCAGACAGAGACTGTGGGGAATGGCGATTCGTTTATTTCCGCCGCAGATAGCCGCTGGGAAATGGTCATTCGGAAGCAGACGGGGAAATTCATATTAAGTATTCGTGGACCAGAGACCAAAGCGTCGCCTGCTCTCGTCCCAGATGGTCACGCTGAATATTTGGGAATTGTATTTAAACGCGGGGCGTTCATGCCGCACTTTCCAAAATCAGATTTGGTTGATGATGCAATCCATTTGCCGCAATCGGCGCGAAATGCTTTTACGGTTGTCGGCGGCGTGTTTGAGATCCCAACCTTTGAGAATGCGGACGTATTTGTCTCTCGCTTAATGCGTAATGAATTATTGACTTATGATCAAGTTGTGGATGACGTGTTGCAAGGTAGAACGCGGGATTTATCATTGCGTTCTGTGCAGAGGCGTTTTGTCCAAGTTACAGGCTTGACTTATAAAACCATACAGCAAATCGAACGCGCCAAACAGGCAACTACGCTTTTGCAAAATGGTACCCCAATCTTAGAGACCGCATACCAAACTGGGTATTTTGATCAGGCGCACCTGACCAATTCGTTGAGGCGCTTTTACGGGCAAACACCAGCGCAGATCATCCAATCTGGGAACCCTGCATAATGTCGTTTTTTTCCAAGACGAAATCTTTTTATGCTTATATGATATGGTTATCACTTTACACATAAAGGAGATTACACATGAGAAAAATCGTTGTATCAATGTTCATGGCGCTGGATGGCGTTACAGAAGCCCCAAACCAATGGTCCTTTCAGTTTGGGAGTAAAGAACAGCAGAATTATAAATATGACGAACTCTTTGCATGCGACGCTCTTCTTTTAGGGCGAATAACATATGAAGGGTTTGCAGAGGCATGGCCAAACATGCCTGGCACAGGAGATTATGGCGAAAGAATGAACAGCATTCCCAAATATGTTGTTTCAACGACACTTCAAGAAGCCGCGTGGAACAATTCAAAGATAATCAATAATAATGTCTCTGAAGAACTCTCGATGTTGAAACAGCAGGCAGGCCAGGATATTCTGATTTTCGGAAGTAGCGCTCTTGTCGATTCGCTAATGCAATATGACCTCATCGATGAATATAGACTCATGATTTTTCCCATAGTAGTTGGAAGCGGAAAGCGTCTCTTCCAAGATGTGAGCGAGAAAAAATCATTACAACTCATTGAGTCAAAAACATTCAGTTCGGGCGTTGTTGTTCTTTCCTACAAAAATGCCCAATAAACCACGTGCCTGAGGAGTTTTCGATTCTCTAAGATGCCGCTTACATGTTTCCCCTCAACGCCTATGGCAGTGGTAAACTCTCCAACAATTATCTGGAAAAGAAACTCGGCGTCGCGGCAACCACCCGTAATTTCAACACATTGACCAAATTAATTGAGATGAGCAAATGAAAATCCATTTGATAGACGGCACCTACGAACTCTTCCGCGCCCACTTCGGCGCGCCGCCAAAGAAATCCTTGAGCGGACAAGAAGTAGGCGCAACGCTTGGATTAATCCGCAGTTTGTTGATGTTATTGCAAACCGAAGGCGTGACCCACGTCGCGGTGGCGTTTGACCATGTGATCGAGTCGTTTCGCAACAAGATGTATGCTGGCTACAAGACCAGCGAAGGCGTGGACCCGATCATCTTGAATCAATTTGAATTGGCTGAAAGAGCGGTATCCGCTTTGGGCGTGTCTGTCTGGTCCATGGTCAAGTTTGAAGCGGACGATGCGATTGCGACTGCCACCGCAAAATTCAAAAAAGAGAAATCGGTCGAACAAATCATCATCTGCTCAGTGGATAAAGACTTGACTCAAATGGTGGATGGCAAGAAGGTGATTTGTTGGGATCGAAGGCGTGAGATCACCTTGGATGAAAAAGGCGTGGTCGAAAAATTCGGTGTGAAGCCAGAGTCAATCCCCGATTACCTCGCTTTGGTCGGCGACTCGGCGGATGGCTATCCTGGCATCAAAGGTTGGGGAGAAAAATCCACCGCTTCGATTTTGGCGAAATACAAACACATCGAGTCCATTCCCAAAGACCCGAAGAAGATTCCGCTTAGTTTGGGGCGAGCTACGACACTGCTCGAAAATTTACAGGCGAATTATCAAGATGCGTTGCTGTTCAGGGAATTATCCACGCTTCGACTGGATGTGCCGCTGAAGGAATCGCTCAAGGATTTGGAATGGAGAGGCGCGGCACAAAAGTTGAAGAAGGTGTGCGAAGAATTGCAGAGCGCGAGCATTTTGGAGCGGGTGAAGAAGTGGCGGTAATATCTCGCTTAAGAAGGTTTCTTCGGCTCCAACACCATCACAGGGATGTGGCGGTGCGCGGCGCGTTCGCGGTATTTGGCGTAGCCCGCGTAATATGAAATGCCCAATTGAAAATATCGTTCGCGTTCATCATCGAACGCTTCGCGCGCCAGAAATTTTTTCGTTTCCCCATTCACTAGCGCTTCACATTCGGGGTTGGCTTTCAAGTTGTAATACCAGCCGGGGTTGCGCTTTCCGCCGAAGTACGAAGCGATCAATACAATCTTCTCGCCGTCAGGAATGCTCAAAAGCGGCATCGTTCTCGCTTGTCCCGTCTTCGCGCCTTTGGTCGTCAACTGGATGATCGGCAGACCGACGATGCGCGTCACCGTGAGTTTTCCCCGCGTTGCCCACAAGAGAAAATTATCCGCGCGATATAAAATTTTTGCCAGTATCGCTGAGACGGGTTTCAGCATCAAAAAGCGATGCAAAAATTTCTGGGCGGCGTTCGGCTTGACGTTCATTTTTCCAGCCAGATCGTAACGGGACCGTCGTTGTGAATTTCCACTGCCATGTGCGCGCCGAATTGACCGGTCTGCGTGGGGACTCCGTGTCCGCGCAGCAATTCGACGAAGCGATTCACCAGCGGTTCAGCGACTTCGGGTAAGCCTGCCTCAATAAAGGAGGGACGTCGTCCCTTTTGGGTGTTCGCGTACAGCGTGAACTGCGAAACGACGATCGCCTCGCCTTTCACATCCAACACGGAGAGATTCGTCTTGCCTTGCTCGTCTTCGAAGATTCTCAAGTTGGCGGTCTTCTCCGCGAGGAACGCGGCTTGCTCCTCGCCATCCCCGTGACCAACGCCCAAAAGAATCAACAGACCTTTTTCGATGGAGGAAATGGTTTCCTGATTAACTTTCACGCTGGCGTGAGATACTCGCTGAATTAATGCTCGCATGGGAATTGTAAACAGGTAAACAAGGGGAACAAGTACACAGGTGTAACTTGTATCACGTATCTCGTAACTTGCATCTCACAACGTGTCTACGTGTGTACGTGTTTCCCTGTCTACTCCTACGGCAACTGAATCGCCTCGCGCACTTCACGCATTGTCTCTTGCGCGATCACACGGGCACGCGCCGCTCCGTCGTTCAGCACGGCAGTCACATGGTCCGGTTTGGAAGCGAGTTCGGCGCGCTTGGCGCGGAATGGCTCAAGATGCTTATTCAAGTTGGCGGCGAAGCGCATCTTGCAATCCACACATCCGATGCCCGCGCGGCGGCACTCGACGTTGATCATATCCACTTCGTCTTGCGGCGAGAAGATCTTGTGCATCGAGAAGACGTTACAGATATCCGGGTTGCCGGGGTCGGTGCGTTTGACGCGCGCCGGGTCGGTGACCATCTCGCGCACGCGGGCGGTCGTCTCTTCGGGCGTGGCGGCAAGTTCGATGTGATTGTTCAAACTCTTGCTCATCTTGGCTTTGCCGTCAATGCCGAGGACTTTTAGCACTTCGGTATGTTTGACTTGCGGCTCGATCAGCGCTTTTGTGTTGTAGCGGTAATTGAACGAGCGGACGATCTCGCGCGCAAATTCAAGATGCGGCGCCTGATCAATGCCGACGGGGACGATATCCGATTTGTATAAAACGATGTCGGCGGTCATCAACACGGGATAGCCGAGCAAGCCGTAGTTGGCGTTTTCGGGCTGTTGGGCGAGTTTCTCTTTGAAGGTCGGCAGGTCGGTGAGTTTGCCCATCTGCGTGACCATCGAGAGGTACGTGTGCAATTCCATCACTTCGGGGACGTGCGATTGCACAAACAAGATCGTTTCATCGGGACGAATTCCCGCCGCGAGCCAATCAAGCGCCATCTCAATCGTGTTTTGTTTTAATTCCTGCGTGGTTTCCACCGTCGTCAACGCGTGGACATCCACGATGCAATAGACGCAATCGTAGTCATCCTGCAACGCGACGTAGTTCTGTATCGCGCCGAGATAATTTCCAAGATGTTGTCGTCCTGTGGGTCTTGCTCCCGAAAATACGCGTCCCTTTTTTGGCATTCGTAACCTCTATGCTTCGGTGGTTGAGTAGGGCGGAGCCCGTATCGAAACCACCTGTTAGATTCAAACAAGTTATATACAAGTTACTCGCTGGTTTCGATACGTCCCGCGACAATCACGCGGGACTACTCAACCAGCGGTGTATTTTTTACTCTCCAACCATCTTCCTCACCAACCCCGTGATCTCCCCCGCCTCGGCATGACGATGCGACTGCAACTTCGAGAACAACAACTGTCCGTTGACCGTCACTTCAAACCTGCCGCCGTCCGATGGCACAAGGGTGATCGCTTCGATCACATGCTCGTAATTCTTGATCAACTCGCCCATCAGGCTCACGGCCCGAGCGGTGTAATGTCAGACCGCGCAGTAAACGATTTCGATTGTTAGCATCGCGCCTCGCTAGAGGGCGATTATATCATTCGAGATGGGGAGTTAATCTGGATTAGCCGATTGAGGAAGCAAAAAATTCTTTGCCACAGAGTTCTCAGAGAAAAGCTCTCAAAGTCTCTGCGCGCTCTGTGGCTAAAAGCTATAGCGCCATTAATCCGAGTCGTGTTTTTCCAGCCGCCGAGTCAGAGCTAAAAGAATAATGGATACGATCACCAACACGACCGATAAAGCCAGCGCCACGCCAAGGTTGCTTTCAAAGCCCAAATAGATCGCCATCGGCATGGTTTGCGTCACGCCTTGCAGATTCCCCGCAAAAAGGATCGTCGCGCCAAATTCGCCGAGGGCGCGCGTCCAGGTGAGGATCGCCCCGCTCAGTAATGCGCGTCCCGACAGCGGGAGCATCACATCACGGAACAATTGCCAGCGATTCGCACCTTCCACTTGTGCGGCTTCCTCGAGTTGTTTATCAATGCCTGCAAAGCCAACTCTTGCCGAGCGAATATACAACGGCGCGGCGACAAATAGTTGAGCCATCACAACCGCCGTTGTGGTGAACGGAAGTGAAACGCCGAAGACCTCCAGAGTTGAGCCAAATAAGCCTCTGCGCCCAAAAGCAATCAGCAGAGCCAGCCCCGCAACAGAAGGCGGCAGGACGATCGGCAGGTCAATCAACAATTCGATCCACGCCTTGTATTTGATATTCCAATTTGCAAGGATATAAGCGAGCGGAGTTCCAAATAGGATCGCGCAAATCGTCGTAATTACGCTGGTGACCAAACTCAAACGCAATGCGCTCAACGCCTGCTTCGAAAGCGCAAAATCAAAAAACTCGGGATTGGCTGAACGAATAAATACCGCCAACAAAGGCAACAAGAATAGTCCCAGCATAAAAAGGCTAGGGACAATGAATAACCATTTCGAGTCGAGGAGTTTTTTCAAGATAAATTCAGAGATTTAGCCACAGAGTCCACCGAGAACACAGAGATTTTAAAGAAGTTCTTCTCATTGATCTCTGTGCTCTCGGTGGCAAGCTTTTTGTATTCTTACGGAGAAGCAAATCCCCACTTTTGCAAGATCGCCTGTCCCTCATCCGAAAGGACATAATCCACAAAGGCTTGGGCTAGATCGGCATTGGCGGATTTAACCAGCGGCGCGATCGGATACTTCGCAATGACGTTTAAATCGGCGGGGATTTCAATCGTCACCAACTCAGGCGCAGCGACGGCATTGGAAGTGTACACGATTCCCGCGTCCGCTTCGCCCAACTGGATTTTTGCCACAACCTGTTTGACATTATCTTCATTGGAAACGACGTTCGCCAAAACTTTATCTTTGAAATCCGAACCGAACGAAGCGTTCATCTTGTCCAATGCTTCGCGCGTATATTTGCCGACAGGGACTTCCTCCGCCGCAAATACAATTTTAATTCCTGCGCTCGCCAAATCTTCCAGTGAATCAATCCCGGCGGGGTTATTGGCAGGCAGGATGACAACCAACTTATTGCTCAAGAAAACTTGCGCGGATTCTGCCGTGACAAACGAGCCCTCGATCAAAGTTGTCATTTCTTTATTATTCGCAGAGGCGAATACATCTACAGGCGCGCCTTCTTGAATTTGGGTCCGCAAGGCTTGCGAGCCAGCGAAGTTGAAGGTTGTCGTCATGCCTGCGTTAGCGGCGTCAAAGTTTGCGCCAATTTCAGTGAAAGCGTCCGTCAGTGATGCGGCGGCGAAGACATTTAATGTAACCGGTTCGTTTGCGGAAGCGGGAGCGCATCCCGCTAAAAACAATGCCAGCAATAGAACGATATTGGTAAAACGCGATTTCATCTTTTCTCCTTTGGAATATGGAATTGGGTTCTTATCTCCGCCATCCAGTTTTGGATCAGACGCATCTGTTGGAGGCGAAGGTCGAGACTTAATCGGTTGTAGATTTGTTCGGGCGGTAAATTTTGGAGCAATGTTTCCAGTTGTTCGATCCGCGCTTCGGTTTCTGCAAATTGCGTTTTGTAGATTTGCGAAATATTTTCAGGGCGATGAAGCTGGGTGAAATATAAGCGCGTGAGGAATTCGAGCCGAATGGAACGCGCGTTCGTGCCGATGCCTAGTTCCAGCCATTCAAAGAACCGTTTTCGTCCTTGGGTTGTGATTTTTAACACTTGGCGGGCTGGCAATTTTTCTTGCTCGACGATATGCGCTGAAATATCCCCGCGATTTTCCAAGCGCTTCAAAATCGCATACGCCTGACTCTGACTCAAATGCCAGACATGCCCCAACTCTGAGACAAATTTTTGATGCAGATCGTAGCCGTGGCTTTGACCAGAGATCAGAAAACCTAACAATGCGAATTCGGGGGAGAGGTTGCCTGCGTGTTTAATCTCGCTCATATATACTCACTGAGTGAGTATATATGAATGTATACATTTTGACAAGATATTACATTCCGCTTTTCCGCCTGCCAACCGCTTCATGCGTTGGGAACATGAGATCTATCCGCTTGGAACCTGACCGTATCGCTAACCTGCAAACGATCTTCTTTTCAGCGCAGGCAGTGTAATTTCTGGGAGCAGGCGGTTTTTAGACCGTCTTGTTTTTGTTACTTATGTCATGATCAACAAAGTGACTTTCTGTACGATAGTTTATGCGGATTCTATAACCTTCTTATTGTACAATTTGTCACAAAGCATGTGGTGCAATATGTCGAAACTCATTGCATCAGCGATTTGGTTTTTGCCGCGTAATCTATCTTGTGTCTTTTGACCTCAATTGGTCATGCAAGGATGAGCATATGCCCACAATTACGCAAGAGATCATCGATCGAATTGCCCGCAAATATCCGCAAAAAGATTCAACTGCCTTGCCGGTGATGCAACTGATCCAGGCGCAGAACGGGGGAGTGTTAGATAAGGAGACATTGAGGGCGGTTTCCAAAGTGACGAATCTCAGCCTAAGCCGCCTCTACGGCATCGCCAGCTACTACACAATGTTCAACACTAAACCTGTGGGGAAATACCATCTTCAAGTGGACACTTGTGTTCCCGGCTTTCTGCACGGAGCGGATGAGATCGTAGCGCATCTCAGTCAGACGCTTGGCATCGCCGTCGGTGAGACGACGCCCGACGGGATGTTTACTTTGTCCACGGTGCAAGACCTCGCATCCTGCGCGACCGGGCCCGTCATCCAGGTCAATGACCGTTACTTCGAGAACATGACTACGGCAAAAGTTGATCGGCTCATCGAGGCATTGAGAAACGGACAGACGCCCGAGAATGATCCTTCGATGACTGTCTTTTCAAAGTGTAGGATTCTCTTAAATGACCACACCCAGCCCGATTGTCGTACGCTTGCTTTCTATAAAAAGAATGGCGGGTATCAAGCGCTGACAAAAGCCAGATCCATGCAGTCGAAAGATATCATCCACGAAATGAAGGAAGCGCACATCCGCGGACGCGGCGGCGCGGGCTTCTCTGCCGGCACGAAGTGGTCCCTCCTGCCAAAGGATGATCCGCGGCCCGTGTATCTCATCTGTAACGCGGACGAGGGTGAGCCGGGCACATTCAAAGATCGTCAGATCATGGAATTCAATCCGCATCTCCTCATAGAGGGCATTGCCATCGGCGCCCATGCCATTGGCGCGGCGAAAGCGTTCATCTACATCCGTGGCGAGTTTGCGTGGATTGCTGAAATTCTCGAAACGGCTATTGACGAAGCAAAGGCGGATGGGCAACTCGATCAGATTGACATCCTTGTCCATCGCGGCGCGGGTTCGTACGTGTGCGGAGAAGAAACTGCCCAGATCGAGTCGCTGGAGGGAAAACGCGGCAACCCCAGACCCAAGCCGCCATTCCCGGCAAGTTCCGGGCTGTATGGATGTCCAACTGTGGTCAACAATGTCGAGACCCTCGCCAGCGTACCTTACATCATTCAGCATGGCGCGCAGGCTTTCAAGAAGATCGGCGTTCCGAATAACTATGGACCAAAGATATTTGGCGTTTCCGGTCATGTGAACAAGCCCGGTATTTTTGAGTATCCGCTCGGCACGCCGCTTCAAACTGTTTTGGAAGCGGCGGGAGGCGTCCGGGGCAAACTGAAGGGGGTGATCGTTGGCGGTCTTTCGGTCCCAATTCTGACCGCTGAAGAAGCGGAGAGCTTATCCCTTGACTTTGACTCCTGCCAAAAAGCCGGGACATCGCTGGGATCGGGAGGCATCATCGTAGTCAACGATACTGTCTCGATTCCGGAATTGGCTCTGCGGACCATCGAGTTTTATCACCATGAGTCGTGCGGTCAGTGCGTTCCCTGCCGCGAGGGTTCGCTGGCGATCGAGAAAAAACTCCGTGCAATTATCGAGGGACGGGGGAAAATGGAAGATATTGATCTCGTGATTCAACTATGCCGCGTCATCCCTGGACTTTCTCTCTGCCCCACCGGCGAAGCCTTTTCCGCGCCGATTCTATCTATGGTAACAAAATTCAAGTCGGAATTCGAAGCGTTGATTCAGTAAAGGAATCCACGATGAGCAAAAAAATCTTCATTGACGGCAAGCCGATCACATTCGATGATGGAAAGACCGTGCTTCAGGTCGCGCGCGAGAACGGTTTTTACATCCCAACCCTGTGCTACCATGCGCGGACGGGACCAGCCAGCATGTGCCGCGTATGCGTGGTGGAAGTGGAAGGCGCGCGCAATCTTCAAACATCCTGTTCGCTCATGCCGACCGATGGCATGCAGGTTCAGACGGCTTCTCAGCGTGTGCTTGATGCCCGCAGAGCGGTCGTCAACCTCTTGCTGGCAAATGGCAATCACGATTGTCTATCGTGCGAAGTCAACGGCGCGTGCGAACTCCAGGATGCGGCGTATCACCTGGGGATCAAAACGCCCGCTTTCCTTGTTGAGGAACATGAGGAACGGGATGCCTCGGCAGCCTTCATCATTCGTGATCCGAATAAATGTATCTTGTGTGGACGATGCATTGTCGGGTGTAACGAGCAGGTGGTGAACGAGACGCTCGACTTTGGATATCGCGGCTCTCGCACAAAGGTCATCTGCGACGCGGATCTGCCAATGGGCAAGTCAACGTGTGTCCAATGCGGGGAATGTGTCCAGTTGTGTCCAGTCGGCGCGTTCATCGAGAAAAAAGGAGTCGGGCAGGCGCGGCGTTGGGAAACGCACACAGTGCGAACCACTTGTCCATATTGCGGGGTCGGCTGTCAACTCGAACTGCACGTCAAGGGCGATCGGATCATCCGTGTGACCGGCGTAGAAGGCGCTCAGCCGAATCAGGGACACCTCTGCGTAAAGGGACGCTACGGGTATGACTTCATTTATTCGGATGAGCGCCTCAAGATCCCGCTCATTCGGGAGGGAGCTGGCTTCCGTGAAGCCAGTTGGGATGAGGCGCTTGACCTGGTCGCGGCAAAATTCCAGCAGATCATGCGGGAACACGGACCGAATGCGCTCGCCGGGGTAAGCAGCGCTAGAAGCATCAACGAAGATTCGTATTACATGCAAAGACTATTCCGGGAGGTGGTGGGCACAAACAACATTGACCATTGTGCCCGTGTCTGACACGCCCCCACTGTTGCCGGTCTGGCAACCACCTTCGGCTCGGGCGCGATGACGAATTCGTTCGGCGAGTTCAAAAACGCAAAACTTTTCTTCCTGATCGGCACGAACATGACCGAAGCCCATCCGGTGGCTTCCTATTTCGTCAAACAAGCGGTGAACAACGGCGCGAAACTGATCGTTGTTGATCCGAGAAAACATGCGCTGGCGCGCAAAGCGGATATTTTTGCACAGGTCAAGGTCGGCGCGGATGTCGCGTTGTTGAACGGCATCATGTACACCCTGCTCGAGGAAGATCTGTACGATAAGGATTTCGTCGAAGCGAACTGCACGAACTTCGATGAACTTCGCGCCGCGGTCATGCAATATCCGCCTGATAAGGCTGCCGCCATTTCCGGCGTAGCCGAAGAGACCATCCGCGAGATGGCTCGCATGATGGCTTCAGTGAAACCGGGCATGCTATGCTATACGCTTGGATTGACAGAACACACGTCTGGGACGAACAATGTCATTTCTGTCGCCAACCTTCAGATGTTATTGGGCAATTTGGGCGTGGAAAGCGGAGGCGTCAATCCGTTGCGCGGACAAAACAACGTTCAGGGCGCCTGTGATATGGGCGCGCTGCCCGGAACTTTTTCTGGCTACCAGAGCGTCACCAACCCGGAAATCCGCGCCAAGTTTGCCCAAGCTTGGGGTGTGGAGAGTCTCCCTGAAACGCCGGGCTTGATGATGCCGGACATGATGGCTGGGCTCCTCACGAAGGATGTGCGCGGCTTTTTCATCATGGGCGAAAACCTAGCAAATTCAGAACCGAATATTTCCCATGCAGAGTTCGAATTGGCTTCTGCTGAATTCTTAGTGTGCTGCGATATCTTCATGACCGAAACCACCCGTTTCGCGCATGTCATCCTGCCATCTGCTTCGTGGGCTGAGAGCGAGGGAACATATACGAACAGCGAGCGCCGAATCAGCCGTGTACGCAGTATCAAAGAAGCCCCGGGTGTAGCCAAACCCGGCTGGTGGATCATCAAAGAGATCGCCAAACGCATGGGTCATGATTGGGGATCGAACAGCGCGCAGGAAATTTGGGATAACGAAATATCCGCGTTGACGCCGCTGGTGGCGGGAGTCAAGTATTCCCGCCTCGAACAGGATGGCTTGCAGTGGCCCTGCCCGACGTTGGATCACCCCGGAACGAAATTCCTACACAAAGGCGGAAAGTTTACGCGCGGACAAGGCTTGTTCAAAGGGATCGAGTGGACTCCCCCGGCGGAGGTCGAAAACGTGGAATATCCCTTTATGTTAAGTACCGGGCGGCGGCTGGTCCACTATCACACGCGAACGCAAACCGCGAGGGCGGGTCTCGATCAGATGGCGCCGGAGGAAACAGTGGACATTTCCCCGTGCGACGCCAACGCTCTCGGCATCGCCGATGGTGAATATGTCCGTGTTAGTTCGCGGCGCGGGTCTGTGAAAGTCAAAGCCAGAGTCACCGACGAAACGCCGCAAGGGTTGTTATGGATGGCATTCCACTTCCGTGAAGGGAACGCGAACTGGCTGACTAACAACGCGGGTGATACGACGACCAAGACGCCCGAATACAAGGCTGCCGCTGTTAAGATCGAAAAGATAAAATAACGCTTCGCCTCAAAAAACGCTTTGAGTTAATCTGAGTCCAGACGACTGCCGTTCAAAAAGCAGCAGTCGTCTGGACTCAATCGGTGAATAATTTATTCGAACGCTTCTGAATCGTTCGTCTTACAGGAGATTGCTTCGGACAAGAACAAGAGCGTCCTTGCAACGACATCAATTTGTTACTGCCGACTGATAATACCCACCCTCAGCACAGAAACGGCAATATATCTTTCCTTCGATCAGAACTTCCCTCTCGTTGATGATCTCCTCCCCGCAACGCTCACAATTGACCCGCTTGCCTGCGTGGGAGATGATTTCTTCAACTTTGAAATTCAATTCAACTTCTTGAACGGTCAATAATTCTTCATCAGGGATGGTTTGATAGGCTTGCATTTGAGCGAAGTAGTGACGTTTCTCTTCGGGGGCATAATGATACGCTTTTTCGCGTACATCTAATGCGGGGGCGATGCGAACGGCTTGGTTAGTTTTCGTGTTGATGAAGGTCGCGGCGACCTTGCCGTAATCCTCGATGCGTAAATTTCGATGACCGACGGTGCAATTCGTCACGGCGATGACCCCGTCCACGAAACAGCCGTCGGTCTCGGAGATGACGAGTAAATGCTTGGGCTTGGATAACGCGTCCATGCCGTACACAGCCAGCCCCTTGAGTCCGATGCGGACGCCGAGGATCTGTCGCGGGCAGAGGTGGCGGTGGTCACGCGAGGCGAGGTCAAGAAACGGCTTTAAGTCCATGTGGTTATTATATATCTTCCCATGTCATTCTGAGCCGCGCTCTTGATCGTAGCGGCGAAGAATCTCCGAGATTATCGTAGAGACCCTTCGCTATCGCTCAGGGTGACATGAAATAGTTGTCTAAAACACCTTTCCTTGTAGAATTATTAAGACTGCTGTACAATCCTTCCATGACACAATCCGCGAATCAAGAATTGTTAGACCAACAACTCGTCGAGGAATGGAGAGGTCAGCCTGCGCCGTTGCTTGGCTTGTTGCATGCGTTTCATCAAAGGGACGGATATATTTCCGAGGCGGCGATGCGCGCGATCGCAAAAGGATTGCGTCAACCCCTCGCCGATCTATACGGAACGGTCACGTTTTATCATCACTTCAGTCGTGAAGAAAATGGATTACAAAAGCCGCGCGTCTGCACGGGACCTGTATGCACTTTGAATGGCGGCAAAGAATGTTTAAGCGCATTACAAGATAAAGGCGCAATGTCAATGCCGTGCGCGGGGCGCTGCGACGAACCTGTGATGGTGTTGATCGGGGATGAACAATTTGTCGGCGACGCGCAAGGAAATTTAACGCGCAAAGAGACTTTATTACCGCCAGCGAATCCAGCCGGGATCGAAGAATGTGTGTTTGCAAAAATTCGTGGACCAGAACGAAACACGTTATCGGGCTATAAAAAAACGGGTGGATACGAAGGCTTGGCTCGTGCAATCAAAATGACTCCTGAAAATGTGATCGAACACGTCAAAGCCAGCAAACTTGCGGGGCGCGGCGGCGCGGCGTTCCCAACGGGCGTCAAATGGGAAGCGGTTGCAAAAGCGGCGGGCGCGCCGAAATCAATCGTCTGCAATGCCGACGAAGGCGAACCAGGTTGTTTCAAAGACCGCGCCATCATGGATTACGATCCGTTCGCCGTCATCGAAGGCATGACCATCGCGGCGTACGCAACAGGCGCAACGCGCGGCTTCATTTATCTGCGTTATGAATATCCCGAAACAAATATCCTTTTAGAAAAAGCGCTTGCCGATGCCTATAAAGAAAATCTGTTGGGCAAAAATATTCTCGGCGCTAATTTCAATTTTGAACTGTACATTCGACGCGGCGGCGGCGCGTACATTTGCGGCGAAGAAGGCTCGCTCCTCAACAGCCTCGAAGGCAAGCATCCGTTTCCGCGCAATCGCCCGCCCTTCCCCGTCACGCACGGGTTTGAAAATTTGCCCACCGCCGTCAATAACGTCGAAACGCTCGCGGCTGTCGCGCAGATCATGCGACACGAACCCGAATGGTATGTCAATCTCGGTGTGAACGGAAACGCGGGGACGAAGATCGTCTCGCTCTCAGGCGACATTCAACGCCCTGGGAATTACGAAGTCCCCTTCGGACTCCCGCTTCGGACTCTGATTTACGACTGGGCTGGCGGACCCAAGCCTGGACGCACGCTTCAAGCCGTGACGATGGCTGGTCTCTCAGGCGGATTCCTCTCCGCCGCCGACGTTGACTCCGTCACGGTTGACGAGCCGAGCATCCGCAGTAAAGGTTCGATGTTGGGCGCGGCAGGGATGATCGTCTACGACGACAGCCGCGATATGGTCAAAGTCACGCATGATGCGATGGAATTCTTCGCACATGAATCGTGCGGCAAATGTTTTCCATGTCGAATTGGCACACAACGCTTGGTCGAGCGGCTCAACGGCGATGGTCCAAACGATATGAAAGTTTGGCTGAACGAAGTCAACGACTTAAGCGAAACGATGAAATCAGTCAGCGCGTGCGGGCTGGGCATGGCGGCTCCGTTGGTCGTGGAAAGTTTGGTGAAGTATTTCCCCGATCAGGTCAAGGCGCATGTGGAAGGTAGAACGTAAAAAACGGAGCGCAGACTTCAGTCTGCAATTTATTCAAAAAGCGGACTGAAGTCCGCAATCCGAATCAGAGAAAGATGTCCGCAATCCGAATCAGGGAAAAATAACCATGAGCGATAACCCAACCATCATCCTAGACGGCAAAGAAGTTTCGTTCACGCAAGGCGAAACGATCTACGAGATCGCAACTCGGCAGGACACGTTCATTCCCACCCTGTGCTATGACCCGCGACTGAAATCTTTCGGCGCGTGCCGCTTGTGCGTGGTGGATGTGAAAGGGATGAAGAATCCCGTCGCCTCATGCACCACCGCCGCCACCGCAGGCATGGAAGTGACCACCAGCAACGACCGCGTGGAAAAATTCCGCAAGACGCTGTTGGAGATGGTCGTCTCCGAGAACCGTGAATTGGAAGTCACGCCGCTGCGAAGCATCGCCTCACAGGAATTGACCATCCTCGTGGATAAATACGACGCCCACAACGGACGTTTTCAGGGCGCGCAGTCAGGTCACAGCAGGCTGGACGACGGCAATCCGTTCCTGCTCCGTGACTACGACCTGTGCATTTCGTGTTATCGCTGTGTGCGGGTCTGCGCCGAACAGGAAGGCGACTACGCCATCAGCGTGATGAACCGAGGCTTCCACACCCAGATCACCACCGAGTTCAACGGCTTCCTCAAAGATTCGGCGTGCACCTTCTGCGGTCAGTGCGTGCAGACATGTCCTACTGGCGCGTTGGGTGATAAGAAGGCGATAAGAAATTCTTAATTAACCGCGAAGCACGCGAAGAACACAAAGCAATAAAATGTTTTCTTAGCGACCTTTGCGAACTTTGCGGTTCATAAGTTTTATAAGAAAGGATTATTTCCTATGACAATGCAAGATATTCGTGAGTTACCGCTGATTGACTTGGGCGTGAAAAAGACTCGCACCATCTGCGGGTATTGCGGCGTCGGCTGTTCGGTGGATATCCTGACCAAGGACGATCGCATCGTCGGCATTCAGCCCGCCATGGACGGACCCGCCAACCTCGGCGCGTTATGCGTGAAGGGGCAATTCGCCTTCGATTACGTCCATCACCCAGACCGCTTGAAGCATCCGCTCGTCCGCCATGAGGATGGCAAACTGCACGAGACCACTTGGGATGAAGCGATTCAAGTCGCTGCGGACGGTTTCCGCAAGGTCGCGCAGAAGTACGGGCGTGAATCCATCTACGGCGTCGCCAGCGGACGCACCCCCACCGAAGCCGATTACTTGATGCAGAAATTCATCCGCGCGGGCTTCGGCACTCACAACGTAGACAACTGCTCGCGTGCCTGACACGCCCCCACCGTCGCCGGTCTGGCGACAACACTGGGACGCGGCGCGATGTCAAATCCACTGTCCGATTTGGAAAAAGCGGATGTCTACTTCTGCATCGGCACGAACATGACGGAGAGTCACCCCGTCGCGGCGACGCGTTTGAAGAAAGCGCTCGCTCGCGGCGCAAAGTTGATCGTCGCCGACCCGCGCTATATCAAACTGGCAGAGTTAGCCGATCTATACTTGCCCTTACGCGTCGGCTCGGACGTGGCTTTACTGCTCGGCATGGCGCATGTCATCGTGCGTGAAAATTTGATTGACCAGCAATTCGTCGCCGAAAAAACCACAGGCATTGACGAATACATCGAACACGTCAAGAAGTTCACCCCCGAATGGGCGGAAGAGATCACGGGCGTACCCGCCAAAGATATTGAAACAGCCGCAATCTGGTACGCGAGCGCCGACAAGGCGTCCATTTATTACACGCTGGGAATCACCGAACACATCTGCGGCGTGGACAACGTCCAAAGTCTGAGCAATCTCGCGCTGTTGACGGGGCATCTCGGTCGGGAAGGATGCGGGATCAATCCCCTGCGCGGGCAGAACAACATCCAGGGCGCGGGCGATGCGGGCGCGGCTCCCAGCGATTATCCTGGCTATCAACTGGTGGTCAAGCCAGAGAACCGAGAAAAATTCCAAAAATTGTATGGGCGCGAATTGGACGCCGACCGCGGCATCACCAAAGTCACTGCGCTGGAACGCTGCGGCGACGGAATCCACGCCATGTTGATCGACGGCGAAAACACGTTGATCTCCGACCCCGACCGTGAACACACCGAACACGCGTTGAAAAAATTGGATCATCTGGTGGTGATCGATATCTTCCTCACCGAAACGGCGGAAATGGCGGATGTGGTTTTGCCTGCCGCGTCGTGGGGCGAAGTGGACGGAACCTTGACCAATACCGAACGGCGCATTCAACGCGTGCGCGCCGCGGTCAATCCGCCTGGCGAAGCCAAACCCGATTGGTGGATTCTCAGTTCGCTCGCCAACGCCATGAGCATCCCCGGCTTTGAATATGACTCGCCGAAGGAAGTTTTCAACGAGTTGTGCAGTGTCGCGCCGATCTACGCGGGCGTGGATTGGGACATGATCGACAGCGGTCAATATCAATGGCCCATTCCATACAAGGGACATCCCGGCACGCCGCGCTTGCACGAAGACGGCTTCGTCCACGGCAAGGCGCTCTTTAGGGTCATCGGCTATCGCGACCCCGCCGAAGTTGTGGATGAGGAATATCCTGTTTGGCTGACCACAGGCAGGCGTTTGCAAACGTATCACACCCGCACGCAAACAGGTCGCTCGGCAGGTATTGAATATCTCGCGCCGGAAGAATACCTCGAAGTGCATCCAGAAAACGTCCAGAAGTGGGGGCTGACGGACGGCGGCTGGGCAAAGGTCACGAGTCGACGCGGCGAAGTGAAGATCAAAGTGAAGTCCACGCCGCGCTCGCCGAAGGGAACCGTCTTCGCCAGTTTCAGTTTTGCCGAAACGCCGGTGAACATGCTCACGGGTTCGGGATACGATCCGAATACGCATACCGCCGAGTTAAAAGTTTGCACTGTGCGCGTTGAACCTGCGTAAAAATGTAGGGGCACAGCGAGCTGAACTTTCGTCAAGATCGTCGAATTGTTCGCTGTGCCCCTACGAGAATAAAATCAAAATGACCCGCTTCAACAAAACAAAACAATCCATCTGGAAGGTGGAAGCCAATCGCATCACGCGCAAAAAAGATGTCCTTGCCACCGAGGAGCCGTTGGAGATCTTGTTGCGCGCCGGCGACGAACAGAAAACGCTCGCCATCACGATGCGCACACCGGGCAACGATTACGACCTCGCGGCGGGATTCCTGTTCAGCGAGGGGATCGCTTGCGGCAAAGACGATTTCGGCGGCATGACCTACTGCGTGGACGACAAGCAACAGGAATACAACTCGCTTCGCGTCCAACTGACGGCTGATTCACTGCCTCATCTTCATCAATTCGAACGGAATTTTCTCGCCAACAGCGCCTGCGGCGTGTGCGGCGCGACCTTGTTGGACGATATGAGCCAAAGAAACATTCCCGCCATCCCCAGCGGACCCGTCGTCAATTCTTCGCTGATCACCTCCCTGCCCGATAAATTGCGCCAAGCGCAAGACCTCTTCGAATCCACTGGCGGACTCCACGCCGCCGCGCTCTTCGACCTCGATGGAAATTTGCTCGCCGTCCGTGAAGATGTGGGCAGGCACAACGCCCTCGATAAATTGATCGGCTGGGGCTTGACGAACGATCAACTGCCATTTCACAACCGAATCCTCATGGTCAGCGGGCGCGCCAGTTATGAATTACTGCAAAAAAGTTATGTCGCGGGCGTGCCGATCTTTTGCGCCGTCTCTGCGCCGAGCAGTCTGGCAGTAGATGTCGCCGAACGGTTCGGCATCACCCTGATCGGCTTCCTGAGAGGAAATTGCTTCAATATTTATACGGGGATTGAACGAGTCAAAACGCTGGAACCTGCACTGGCAAATTAATAAACGACTTTACTTCTCTCCATACCGAATCGGCTCCACATCCCTCTCGCTTTCCTCTTTCTTCTTTCTTCCCCTCGCATAATAAAACGTCTCACGCAACTGCGGCGTGACTAGGCTCGTCTCGCGGTGACCCACGCGCGTGCCGTGGAACTGCATGAAGCGGAACCAAAATATTGAAGCGATGTTCTTCCACAACTTGCGTTCACGCGCCGCGTGCCATAAGTCGCTGAAAATGTTGGTGATGAGCAAACGCAGGAAATCGTAAAAGTTGAAATGCGCTTCGGGATAAATTCGCCGTAACGCCATCGCTTCGCGGCGGTAACGGTTGAACACGCCGCGCGGCGTCTCATTATGGAGGTGGACGATCTCCGCTTCGGCGACGTAGGCAATTTTGTGTCCCTGCTCCCTCGCCCACTTCGCCCATGCCAAATCTTCCAACCCCGTGAGTGTTTCATCGTATGGATTCTTCACCCACAAACTTTTGCGGATGGCGGCGTTGGCGTTGTTGCAAAACGCCGTCGGCTGATTCAAGTTGCTCGCATCGGGATACCACTGATGAAAAATTTGCTGTTCGGAAAATTTCGCCGACTCGGGTCCGCGCTGTTTGCCGTAGGTAAGCGCGACCATTTCATCTTCAAACGGACGAAGCAGGCTCTCCAGCCAATCGGGATAGACGGGATACACGTGCGCGCTGGCGATGACGACAAAATCCCGCGTCGCTTCGCGGACCCCGAAGTTGAGCGACCTCCCAAACGTAAACTCCGCCGACGGAATCCGCACCACCCGCGCGCCGAAAGATTCGGCGATAGATACCGTTTTATCTGTCGAACCTGAATCGACGAGGATGATCTCCACATCCTTGATAGTCTGCTGGCGAATTCCCTCCAGCAAACGCCCGATATGTTTCTCCTCGTTGTAGGCGCGGATGACGATGGAACAATTCATGGGAGAAGTACAAAAGTAGACAAGGATACAAGTAAACAAGGAAACACGCTGGTATGGACATGCTTACCTGTGTACTTGTTTCCGTGTTTACCAATTCGTGCTTTTTTCATATCCCAATCTTATCAACAAATCGCCAGCGACTTCATTGAAAATCTTTTTATGTTCATCAGTGAAATATTTTTTCCATTCGCCCGTCTTCCCCGAACGGAAGGTGGGAGAACGGCTGGGGTTGATGGCGGATTCGAGGGAGTCGAGAATCAGCTTTCGGGGCGTTTGAAGCGGGACGCGGGCGAGGAAATGATCCATGATGCGAGTCAATGTCGCCGCGCGGTCGTGGATTAAGTCCTCGAAATGAATCGGCAGCACTTCGGGGTGATTCAGCCAATCCATGTAGGAAGCGAAACGTTCGGCGATGTTTGGAAATTCCACGTCGGTATCGGGGCGTCCGAGAATGCTGACCTTGAGCCGCGCATCGAAATCGGAAAGCGACTGGTAATAGGCGTGATGGACGTGATTCTTTTCCATCTCGGTGACGTAGAAGACGTGCGAGACAACCACATCGCGCGGGTCGCGGAAGATGAAATACGGAATGAACTGGGATGAAGCGACGCGGGCAACCGCTTCGGGTCGCGCAAAGAGATGCGCCGACGCCACATCACACGGACGTAGCGAGTCAAGCCAGCGGAGGGCTTGCTCAGGCGCGCGCTTAATTCCGCTTTCGCCTTCGTATTCGGCATAAAATGAATGCAGGCGTTTGGCATACGGCGCGACGTTTGAAAAGCCGAGCAAAATTTGATCGAACAGATGCGTTCCGCTTTTGGGGAATGAGATGCCGAGGAGGATTGGGAGGTCGGGTGGCTGGGATGAAAATCGAAAGCGCTGAATTAGTTTTTCAGATTGATAAATTACTTGTCGAATTGTGGATTTGAGGGACATGGGCTGTTTACCGCGAAGGTCGCTAAGAGCGCAAAGAATTCTTAAACTTAGCGACCTTGGCGGTCTTCGCGGTGAATCTTTTTACTTCGCTTCCTTCATTGCCTCTTTAAATTCGACCAGCGCCTGAATCGGAGTGGGATCAACGCCGTAGCCCATGGCGAGATAATATGCCATGTAATCGCCGAACAAAATCGAAGTCCACATATGGGCGAGGGGAGTGCTCCCGCGCGCGTCAACGTAATCGGTGTTCATGCCCTCGAGCATGAAAGCTTTGCGAGTTAGGTCAGAGCGTAAACGATTACGCGGATGGTCGGAGGGAGCGCGCAGAAATAGCGTCATCGTGTGGGCGTTGAGAGTCTCCTCGGGATTTTTCGTGCCAGCCAGCGTGTTGTGATCGGCTTCAGGCAGGAACTCGAAGTTGGCGCCCGCCTTCGCCACCTCGTTGATCTGTCCTTTCCAGCGGCGCGCCACAACGCTGAGCAAGCCCGAGCCCATGAACGTCACCCACCTCCCCATCAGTTGACCCGCGTAACGCTTGGCGGGATTTTTCACCGCAGGGACATCCGCCTTCAAGTGTTGTTGACTCCGCCTCATCGACGCGACCGCGTCTTCCACCTCTTTGGCTTGACTCGGGACGAAACCGAATCGCTCGAACATGGCGAGCAAAAGCCCAAACGAGAATCCCACCGCAGAGCGCGGTTGACCCGCATGGTCGAACGTCCAGACAGGGATGTTATTTTCCTTTGCGCGCTTCGCCAATTCACCGCCTGTGCAAACGACGATCACGCGGCATTCCGACATGCGAGCGGACTCGAACGCGTCGAGCGTTTCTTCCGTGTTGCCTGAGTGCGACGAGCAGACGACGAGAGTCTCTGCGCCGTGGGCATGTCGAGGCAGGGAATAATCTCGATGGACTGAGACAGGCAAAAGGGAGAGTGAAGCGCAGTACGCGGCGAGCAAGTCCGCGCCGATGGCGGATCCGCCCATGCCTGCGATCAGCGCTTGCCGAAAATTTTTCCAATCGGGCAAGGCGTGTTTCATGCCGAGTTGGTAAGCGTAGGCGAGTTGGTCGGGGAGGTTGTCAATCTCGCCGAGCATGTTGAGGGTGTCGAGTTTTTTGAAACGTTCGAGATCGTCGAGGTTCATTACGCCGAGTCCTTGATGAAGTTCGCCAAATCTTTTTTCATTTGCTTGAGCGAGGGGATGTGGATGTACATCATGTGACCCGCTTCGTAATAGCCCATCGTGATGTTGCCGCGCAGCGATTCGTCGAGACCGAGATGATCGAACGTGTATTCGGTTGCGAAGTAGGGCGTGCCGAGATCGTAATAGCCGTTCGCCACGTAAACTTTGAGATACGGGTTGTAGGTCATCGCGGCGCGCAGAGTTTCAGCGACGTTGACATACGCGTTCTCGAATTCTTTGTACGACCACGGATGCACGAAGCCGCTCAGAATTTCATACGGCAAATCGGATTCAAATTTCAACTCGCGGCGGATGTAATCGTAGAACGCGGCGGTGTACGGACCCATGATGTTCGTGAGCAACGGATCGTATTCGGCATGTTCGGTCACGCCGAGGCGGTCGCGCCCGATCAAGCGTGAGTCGAGCCGACCGACGGTGAGTCCGCGCTCGCGCAGGAGTTCTTTGAAGTAATGCTGGTCATTGATTCGCAAATTCGAACGTTCGATGAATTGCTCCGAGATGCCCGTGAAATACGAAACTTTCTTCACGATCTCGGCGCGCTCTTCTTTGCTCAGCGAGGCGCCTTTGAGCAAGGCTTTGGCGTAATCGCCGAGGGCGAACTCTTCGGCTTCCTTCAACCAATCCTGCAATGGCTTGTGCGGTTTCAGCACGTCATGATACCAAGCCGTCGCGGTGTAGCCAGGCAAAAACATGATGTACGGCAGGTCGTTATTCACATTGAAATCAATCGTCGTGAAATCAAGCACAGCAGAGACGAGCATGAGTCCATTCAAATACATGCCGTGACGTTCCTGCAAATAACCCGAAAGACCCGAAGCGCGCGTCGTGCCATAACTTTCGCCGATCAAAAATTTCGGCGAGAGCCAGCGGTTGTAACGCGTGGTGTACAGCCGAATAAAATCGCCGACCGACTCGATATCCTTTTTGAATCCGTGCCACTCTTTCGCCTTCTCGCCCGTCACGGGTCGGCTGTAGCCTGTGTTCATCGGGTCAATGAAAACCAGGTCGGTCTCATCGAGGATCGAATATTCGTTGTCCTTCAATTGAAACGGCGGCTTCGGCAATTCGCCATCGTTCGTCATCAACACGCGCCGTGGACCCAACACGCCGAGATGCAGCCACACGGACGACGAACCAGGTCCGCCGTTGAACGAAAACGTCAGCGGACGCTTCGCCGTATCGCCGACTCCATCTTTTGTGTACGCGACGAAGAAGATCTGCGCCTTCGGCTTTTCGCCCTCCGCTTCTTTCTCACGGTCGGCTGACTCCTCTTTCAGCACCATCGTCCCTGCTGTGACGGAATACTTCACCGTCTTGCCGCCGATGCGAATGGAATGTTTCGTCGTGACGAGATTGTCAACGGCTCTGGGTTCTTTCTTTTCTTCTTTTTTCTCTTCTGGCATGTGAATGTCCTCTCTAGAACGGCTTAAACACCATCAACCACAACACGATGACGGGAATCACGATCCCGACGACGACCAACTCTTCGACTCGCAACGTCTTGATGTGCGCTTCCACCTCGGACTGGCTGGCTGGCGCCTCCGCTGGGAACCATTTCCCGCCGATCATGTATGGCTGACCGATCATCCGCCGCAGGTGTTTGTAGCGTTTATCATTCATCATCACCATGCGAGCGAACACGATGACCATTAATATGATCGAAGTGTGTACCCAGCCTTTGTTCCAAATGTGAAGGATGAACGGCATGGCGAGCCCCGTCAAACCCAGGGCGAGAAAGGAAAAAATCATGTACTTAAAGGTCGTAGCGGAAAGGTCGAGCATCGCGCCGATGCGGGTGAAGTCTTTTTCATTTCGGATTTGGAACGTCATCGCGACCGCCGTTCCATGCGCAAGGAAGAAAAAAAGCGCCGACAAAGTGTGGAGAAAAACCAGCCAAGGAATTAGAGTAAGCATGCGAACCTCCGAGAATAGGATGGGCTAAGTACTTGTAACGCGACATTCATGTCGCCCTGCAAAACTGAGACCGCAAAGTATCTTACACGACTGCATGAGATTGGGCTAATTATAAATTGATATTGATTCGTATTCAGGCACAAATCTCCTCAAAATATAACCCGCTATCCACTCGCATGGTTTGAGGAGCAGGTACGCGGCGTCAGCCATCAGCGGATGGCGAATCCTGCGCGCCAGCGGTTTGCCAATCGCATCGTACAATTTTCGTGACGACTTGTGCAAGCGCGGCGCGACGGCGATCAACGCAAGTTCGGCTGATTTGAAAATTTTCAATTGGCGGTTCACCTGCATGGATTTTCCATTTGCGAGATTGACTTTCCACGAACCGACGAAGGCGGGATGTCCCTGCGCGGCGGCGGTGGCGATGTAACAATCGGAGGGCGGGATAGGCGGCAACGCGGCGTACATCTCGTGCATTTTGAGGATGTCGTATCGCCATGCGGCGATGTATCCCGCCAACCATGCGAGGATACCTAATCCGTTCGCGAGTGAAACGCCGATCTCGTGGTATCGCAAGAGCCAAATCGAAGCCTGCATGGCAATCAAGAACGACCAGAACGGTCCCGAGGCAATGATGCCGAGAATCACAAGGAACACTGGGATGAAAGCGTCTTCCCTGATGAAAGATGCGATGATCGCATACACGATCAAAACAACGGCGATCATCCACGGGTGGATAAAACGCGTGAGCCGTTTTGCCGACGCCCAACGATAAATCTTTGGAATATACAACGGAGAGAACCACACAAGCAGGATGCCAAGAGAAGTGGGCGTGCGGAATAAATACGCGCCTAAAAGAATCGTGTATTGCAACGCCAGCAAAACCCCCGTGTAAATCCCAAGCCGAACAGCGAAGAATCCTGCAAAGCGATCCGCATTCAACAGCAAAAGCAAATAGCAAAAGATCGAATAAGCAAGTAAGACAAGAAAGAGCGCCGACGCCTCCGCTTGCAAAATTAACGTGATGTACGCGTCCCAATCTCCCGCCTGCCATGCGGGCTTGAGCGCTTCCACCGCAAAAAACGAGAACGACGGGATGACGATCAAAAACGTCGCGTAAAAAACTTTCCACCAGCCGCGCACAGGGAAATCTGTCGAGGGAGCCGTCATTGGATTCTTTGCGGATTCAAGCGACATGGCTTTTTCCTTTTTGACTGACGAGTCGATAGACTTCCTTTTTATTCCACCCGCTTCGCTCCGACAGTGCGGCTGATATCTCCTTGGCAGATTTCTCGCCCTTCGACTCTTTTCGAATCGCTTTCAACAACTCCGCCTCGCTCCAAACTTCTTTTTCCTCTTTCAACTTTCCTTCGATCACTAAAGTAAATTCGCCTCGTACGGGTTGCGCTTTGAAATATTCCACCGCCCCGCTGACCGTGCCGCGCCAGTATTCCTCGAACATCTTGGTCATCTCACGCGCCACGCAGATGCGACGGTCGCCAAGGGTAGACAAAATATCTTCGAGCGATTCGATGATGCGGTGAGGCGATTCAAGAAGAATCAACGTGTAGGACAAATTGTCAATTTGTCCGATAAATTTACGGCGTTCAGTTTTTTTGTGCGGAAGATAACCGAGATAGAGGAACGAATCTGTCGGCAAGCCTGAAACGGCTAGGGCGGCGACGGGGGCTGAGGGTCCTGGGACAGGTCGAACGTCGAAGCCTGAAGCGAGGGCAGCACGGACGAGTTCGTAGCCAGGGTCGTTGATCGCTGGCATACCCGCATCCGAAACCAGCGCCACGTCACCGCGGGAAAGTATGTCGAGGATGAAATCCAATTTGCCGATTTTGTTATGTTCAAAATAACTCGTGAGCGGCGTGACAATCTCGAAATGTTTGAGCAATTGACCCGTGTGGCGCGTGTCCTCCGCCGCGATGAGACTCGCCTCATGCAAAATACGGAGCGCACGCGGCGACATGTCTTCGAGATTGCCGATGGGAGTGGCGACGAGATACAACGTGCCCATGCGACGATTGTATCATTCTGCGCCCTGCTCCATCGGGGTCTGAGACCCCGATGGAGCAATTTAACTGAGCGCTATAATTAATTCATGAAAACACTTTCGCTCGGTCAGCCCATCGCCCGCGGACGAACTGCCGATATTTACGCGTGGGAGGATGGTTTTGTCCTAAAGTTATTTCAACCGTGGTTTCCGCTTGAAGATGTTGAATACGAATATCGAATTGCACGCGCGGTGCACGCCAGCGGAGTCAAGTCGCCTGCTGTGAAAGAAATGACGCAAGCGCAGGGGCGAAACGGATTAATTTATGAACGCATCAACGGCGAAACGATGTTTACCGCGCTCAAACGCCAGCCGTGGAAAGTATTTCGCTTCGGCGCTTTGCTGGCTCAATATCACTTGCAAATGCACGCCTGCGATTTCAACGCGGACGTTCCGTCGCAAAAACAAAAACTACAAAACAAGATCAAGCGCGCCGACGCACTGCCCGTCCAACTTAAATCGAAATTGCTTGACGCGCTGGAAACACTGCCTGTCGGAAATAAAGTTTGCCACGGCGATTTTCATCCCGACAACGTGATGCTGACCGAAAAAGACGCAATCGTCATTGATTGGATTGACGCGGCAAAAGGCAACCCACTGGCAGACGCGGCACGGACGAGCGTCCTCGCTTTGGGCGCGGCGTCCACCCTGCCTATTGGCATGAAGTTCTTTATCAAGTTTTTTCACGCCAGTTATTTGAAAGAATATTTTCGATTGACGCCAAATGGAAAAGAAGAATATCACCAATGGCTGCCCATCGTGGCGGGCGCGCGGTTGAGCGAGAATATCCCCGAACTGGAGGGCTGGCTGGTGAAGCAGGCTCAAATGTAAGCGGCATGATTTTTTCTTAACCCTGAAATAAGTTTGAAAAAGAGGTTTCGCCACTGAGATTACAGAGATTTTGAAAAAGATTTTTCTCAGCGTTCTCTGCGGCTCTGTGGCAAAAATGCACTTAAGGAGCAAACATGATCGTCATTTCAGACATGATGGGAACGTTGACCACTGGCTCGCCGTTCTTGGGGTTAGTGGATTGGGTGAAACATAACCAAAGCAAAACGCGCGCGAGATTTTATTTCGCCAAAGCAATGCCCGCGTACGTGCTGGCGAAAGCGGGCTTGATCGATTGGCAGGAATGGGGACAAAAGTTAATGGTCGAGAGTCTCGCCTACATCAAAAACGCCGACGAGGCAAAACTGGCGCACGCCTCGGAATGGGTTGTGGAGCACAATTTGTGGAAGAAACGCCGCGAGGATTCAGTGGCGCGGCTCATCAAACATCGCGCGGACGGCGCGCGGGTCTACATCGCCAGCAGTTCGGTTGAGCCGTTCGTCAAGCCGTTCGCCCAGCGAATCGGGGCGGACGTGATCGGAACTCCCGTCAAAATTGTGGACGGGCGGGTCATGCTTGCGGGAGAGCTGGTCGCCAGTAGGAAGAAGATCGAACAAGTCTTGAGCCGTCTCGCCGTCGAACGCGTAGACTACGCATACGGCGACACCGAACAGGACATCCCACTCCTAGAACATGCGGATCATCCTGTGGCGGTGTATCCCGATAAAAAATTGAAAGTTGTCGCGCTCGAACGCGGCTGGGAGATCATCGGAGATACACCGAGATATTAACGTGGAGCTTTAAATGACATCGAACAAAAAAATCTTAATCAGCGGAGCGGGCATCTCGGGGCTGACGCTGGCATATTGGTTGAAGAAACATGGCTTCTCACCGACCGTCATCGAGAAACGACCTAACTTGAATAACAAAGGCTACATGATTGACTTCTACGGGTCAGGCTTTGATGTTGCCGAAAAGATGGGTTTGCTAGACCAGCTTGTCGAAAAGTCGAGTCAATACCCCGTGAAAAAATTGGAGTTTGTGGACAACCAAGGGAAGCCCCGCGCCTCGCTCAACATTGATAAGTTCAGAGAACTCCTAGATCACAGGTATGCCCCTCTCTTGCGGGGAGATTTGGAAACAGTCATTTATGAATCAATGAAGGATGCTGTGCCTGTCCGCTTTGGGTCGAGCATCTCCAATTTGAGCGCTCACGAGGATAGCGTTGACGTGACGTTGGATAATGGGCAGAACGAAACGTACGATCTGGTCGTCGGCGCGGATGGGATTCATTCCAATATGCGTAAACTGCTTTGGGGAGACGAAAGCCAGTTCAATCACTTTCTCGGGTTTTATGTGTCTTGCAGTGTCATTGATAACTTTCTGGGAAGGCAGGATACCTTCTACGGACATTTCGAGCCGAATATGCAGGCTACGATCTTCTCGTTTGGCAAAGACCAATTAACGGTTTTCTTTGCATTAAGAGCCGAGAAGCGAAAGATCAACGGGCGCGCAGAGCAAATCGAAATGCTCGCCGAAAGGCTTGAACATTCAGGCTGGATCGTGCCTCAATTGCTGGACGCCACAAAACGCTCCGATGATTTCTTCTTCGACGCCGTCGCGCAGATTCAACTGGATGAATGGCACAAGGGACGCGTCGCGCTCGTGGGAGACGCCTGCCAATGTCTAACGCTTCTCGCGGGACAGGGCGCTTCGATGGCGATGGCAGGCGCGTACCTGCTTGCGGACGAATTACACAAAGCCGACGGCGATTACAAGACCGCCCTCCCCGCGTATCAAGCGAAACTCAAGCCAGAGATCGAGAAAAGGCAAAAAGAGGCGCGCGGGCTGGCTGGGTCCTTTGTGCCTAGAAACAAATTCGAGATCAGCTTGAGTCACTTCTTTTTGAACGCCGCGTTCCTGCCAGGCTTCAGCGCGCTTTTCAAGAAGCAAATCGGATCGAGAAGCATTATCAAATAATGTGACCAAGATGCGGGGTTTCAACTCAAAGCTTTGAAAGATCAATGCGCGGGGGATTTTGAGATCACGTTGATGAAGACAATTCCCACAAGAATCAGGACAATCCCGACGACGCGCGCCCAATCCAACGTTTCGCGCCAGACGATCATCCCTGCGACGACCGTGAGAATCAGCCCCACGCCCGACCAGATCGCATACGCCACGCCGATGGGCATCGCTTTCAACGCCAGTGACAGCAGGTAGAACGAGGCGCCATATCCGATCACAACAACCGCGCTGGGAATCAGTTTGGTGAATCCGTTCGAGAGTTTCAAGGAGACGGTGCCGATCACCTCGGCGAGAATGGCGAAGAAGAGGAGGAGGTAGGTTTGCATGGGAAAAACTTATTTCCTGAACTGACGTATCAACTTATCATACTCGGCGTGTGAACCGATCCAATACCATACGATATCATCCTCATCACGGATGCCTACTGCACGATAGTCCAATCCTATCCGCACGGAGTAAATGGGACGGGTAGGATGAATTGACTTGAATCTCAAACTTGGGTGGCGCGGGTTCTCTATAAAAAGACGATATGCCTGCCGCGCTTGTTTTTGAACGTCGGCAGGCAAATCCAGGAAGGCTTTCCGAAACTTGTCCGTGATGTGGGAGTTCATAAAGTTTCGGGGTCGAGTTTCTTGGTTTTCTTTGCCTTGTGCTCCGTCAATGCTTCATCTGCAAGGTTCGATAAAACGTCGGCAGACTCGGCAAATGATTTTGCCCAGCGCCGCTCGGAATGTAATTCTTCCAAAATCCACGCCGCAAATTCGTTCTGTTCGGCAGGTGGAAGTTTCTCGATCTCAGAGACAATTAATTCCAATTGGGTCATTTCGTTCTCCTTGCTTGTTTTGGATTATAGCACGCAGCCCCCCTCCCAGCCTCTCCCAAATACGACGATGAAAATTTAGTATGCGGATTCAAAATATACCTCGTCGGATTTGGGGGAGGTGTCCGAAGGACTGTGGGGGTCATACCCTCTCCCGATTGAACTGCGTTTCATACAACTAGGCATTTAGCCAATTTAGCGCAAGCAACTCTTCGTGCGTACCGCGTTCGATAATTTGTCCCCGATTCATCACGAGAATTATCTGAGGGGTTTGATCTTTTCGGGTTTTTGCTGACTCCGTGCTAGTTCCCAATCATGACGAAGTTCATCCTGATGCATGGATGCCCACTCAATAACAAGCCCCAGGGCACGTGATGGAAGGTTTCCAGAAAACAATGCCAGCGTATTGATATTTATCCATGCCTCGTCCTCGCCATAAACAGCATGGAAATGGGGCGGGTTGTGATCGTCATAATACATGCGAATGACAATGCCGTAAAAGCGGCATATCTCAGGCATGAGCGAAATCTTCCTTGAGCGCGGGGAAAAGTTCTTCGGGGGTTTTGCCAGTCAGTTTAATATAAAGCGAGTCGGCGTCAAGTTCAATCTCATTCGACCAGGCAAGGCGCCTGTTTTCTTCAATGGAAATCTTTTTGAAGTTTTCGTAGTTGTCCCAAAGCGCAAATACGCCCTTTCCAGCAAGATGGGAAAGGTCAACTTCGCCTGCCGCGCCATCGTCAAACCTGAGCCAGACTTTGTAACCAGCTAGCGGACGCGCTTCTAAAATTTTAGGTGCGGACATAAGATTTTCCTTTATCAATAGCGCCTTTCGGCTTTGATATCGGTATTATACAACGAAAGATTGCCGAATGATTTATACCCTCTCCCGATTGAACTGCGTTTCATACAACTGAGCATACAACCCATTCAACGCGAGTAACTCATCGTGCGTGCCGCGTTCGACAATTTGTCCACGATCCATCACGAGAATCAAATCCGCCGCAAGGATTGTTGATAAGCGATGGGCGATGACGATGCTTGTGCGCCCAGCCATGACGCGCTTGAGGGCTTCTTGAATCAGCGCTTCAGATTCGGAATCGAGGTGGCTGGTGGCTTCGTCGAGGACGAGGATGCGCGGGTCTTTGAGAATAACGCGGGCTAGGGCGATGCGTTGTTTTTCGCCGCCGCTGAGACGATAGCCGCGTTCGCCGACGATGGTGTCGTAGCCGTCGGGCAGGTCCATGATGAAGTTGTGGATGTTGGCGGCGCGGGCGGCAGTTTCGATTTCAGATTGCGTCGCGTCGATCTTCGCATATGTCAGGTTGGTGCGGATGGTGTCGTGGAAGAGATACGTCTCTTGCGTGACCATGCCGATGGCGCACGAAAGCGAATCGAGCGTGACGTCTTTCAGGTCATGCCCGTCAATGCGGATGACTCCGCTGGTGGGATCGTAGAGGCGCGGGATGAGATACGTCAGCGTGGTTTTGCCTGCGCCCGAGGGACCGACGAGGGCGATCAACTGTCCAGGGCGGGCGACGAAGGCGATCCCCTCTAAGGCGACGTCGCGCGCTTGAGAGGGCGAGTCAGCCTCACTTACGTCTGACGCGGCGCTCTTCATCTTCTTCTCCCCGTTATTTTTGTTCGCCAAAGACAAGACCGCGCCGACGTCTTCATGTCGTCCGTAGCGTTTGACGTCTTTCAATAATTTGGACGGGTCAATGTGATAGTTGAACGAGACGTTTTCAAATTCGAGTTCGCCTTTGACGTCGCGCAATTCTTTTGCGTTTTCTTTTTCGACGATGTCTTGCGGGAGGTCGATGACTTCGAACACGCGCTCGAACGAAACCATGCTCGTGGAAAATTCGACTGGCGCGCCCGCGAGACCTTGGAGTGTGCCATAGAGCTGACCGAGATACGAACCGAACGCGACGATGGTGCCGACGGTGAACGAGCCCGCAATGACGTACCAACCGCCGAGACCATAGACGAGCGCGGTGCCGACCGCAGTGATGAGACCGAAGATGACGAAGAATGTCGAGCCGACGACCGCGCGGCGGATACCGATGTCGCGCACGCTGGCGGCGCGTTGACGGAAGCGATTCTCTTCCTCACGCGTGCGCCCGAAAAGTTTGACGAGGAGCGCGCCGCCGATATTGAGAGTCTCGTTCATGTGCGCGTTCATTTTGGCGTTCGTGTCCATTGCTTCACGGGCAATGTCGCGCAAGGTGTTGCCAAGCCGCCGCGCGGCAATGATGAATAACGGAAGAATTACGATGCTGATCAACGTCAGCCGCCATTCGAGCGTGAACATGACGATGAACAAAGCGATCGCTTCGATGAGATTGGTAACGATGTTGACGATGGTGTTGCTGATGGCATTCTGCGCGCCGACCACGTCGTTGTTGAGACGGGACATCAATTCGCCCGATTTGGTGTTCGTGAAAAAGCGTAACGACATGTGTTGCAAGCGCGAGAAGAGGGTCGAGCGTAGGTCGTAGATCACGCCTTCGCCGACGGTCGAGTTCAGGCGGCGTTGGAGGACGTTGACGGCGCCCGTCAGCGCGGGGATCGCCAGCAACGCCAAGCCAAGGAGGACCAGTTTGTTTGTGTCTTTGGCGGGAATCACCACGTCAATCATGTTGCGGAAGATGAGCGGCGTGAGCAGGGACAAGCCCGTCGTGAGCAGAATCGTCACGAGCATCCCGCCGATGTGCCACCAATATCCGCGCGCGTAGGTGAGGACGCGCAATAAAAGTTCTCTTGTTACTTTGGGCTTTTCATCCCCTTGCCGCATGGACATGAACCAGCCGTAGTGCATGTTTGGTCTCCTAGTTGGGTAGTTCGAGGGCCGAGTAGGTGAGAAATGTAAAACGTAAACAGGTAAACAGGTAGACACAAGAAGCGCCTGAGTACGCGCGTATCTGTATACCTTATACCTACGCTGCGCGCAACTGGATGAAGGGGGAGGTTAACGAAAGTCTGATGAGGCAAGAGAGGCGCGGATCAAGTTCCCACGCTTTGGTGGGTAAATCCATCTATGGGTCGCGACGGTTGGTTTACTTCTTCTTCACCGGATGCCTCAACCCAGTTTTCATCTTCAACGGATTCGCCTTGCGCGGATCGCTGAGATAGATTTCATGGTGCATCCCGTTCGGTCCGACATTATCGCGGTAGCTGTTTTCCTGTGCGAAGAGGCGCATCACCTCGATAGTGGCAGGCTCGGTAGCGTATGGTCCGATGTGCATCATTTGCACGCACGGACCTTCTTCAAAGTGAGCCAGCCGCACCTGTGACAACGCGGGCGAAGCGCCTTTCTTCTTGCGGACTTGTTCCATTCCCTCAGCAAAAATATCTTTTGTGACGATGTCGGGCTGAAGGATCATCAACGTATACGACCAGTTATCCTTCTTCGCTACGTCCACCATCACATCCTGAATACCCCACAATCCCTCCAGCGGCATCACGGGATAATCCACCGCGTTCGTCTTGCGTTTCTTGAACGTGAACTTCAGCGTGTATGAAATGCTGTACAAGGCTTGTGTCGCTTCGGCAAAAGCGGGTGAGTTGCCTGGCTCTTTCCCTTTTTCGATCTTGCCGTCGATCATGGCAAATTGCAACTTTGGAACTTTCAAAATCTCAGGCTTCTTCGCGGACGGCGCGTACAAATATTTCAATTCCTTTTTCAGGTCAAGCGTTTTCATTTTGCTCTCCTTTGTAAATCACTTCGCTTCCAAATTTTTCCTTCAACACATCCACAGCCTCTTGCAACTTGCGCGACTTTTCAGTATCCGCGTCCCACAAGCCCAACTGTCGCACAGGCTCGCCGATTCCGCTCACGCCGACTCCGATGAGCCGCACAAATTGATTCGGCTTGCGAACAACCTTTAACAATTCCAGCGCGGCTTTGGCGATCTCATCATCCTGATCGGTGCGATGCCCCAACGACTTTTGCCGCGTCACTGTCGTGAAATCGGGCCAGCGGATTTTCAACTTGATCGTCGAGCCAGCCAATTCATTTTTTCGCAACTGCCGCGCCACCTCCGCCGCTTGCTCGCGCACAGTTTTCTCCAGCGTTTTGTCGTCGCGTACATCGCGCGAAAACGTGATCTCCTGACTAATGGATTTCGTCTCGCGCTCGGTGACGACGGGACGATTGTCAATCCCTTTTGCATGATGCGCAAGGTCGCGCCCATTTTCGCCGAACAACCGAATCAACTCGCTCTCGGGCCACTTCGCAATATCGCCGATCGTGTGGATGCCCAACTCGGCGAGTCGTTTGGATGTTTTCGGTCCGACGCCCCACAGCATATCCGCAGGCAGTGGACTCAAAAACGCCGCTTCTTCTCCCGACGGGACAACTGTCACCGCGTTGGGAGGCTCAGCCCGCCCCTGCGACTTGATCCGCTTCAACGCCGCGGCTTTGCCCACCTCGGTAGCGATCTTCGCTACAAGTTTGTTCGATGCGATCCCGATCGAGCAGGGAAGATGCAACTCGTCGCGGATGCGAGTCTGAAGTCCGCGCGCGACGCGTTGTGGGTCATCCCGAATGTCTGAAATATCGAGAAAGGCTTCGTCAATCGAGACCTGTTCTACCAGTGCAGTCAGGTCGTGCAGTCTCTGCATCACCTGCTTCGACACTTCACGGTAGGCGCGGTGTCGTCCCGAAACGATGATCAGCCCTGGGCAAAGCCGAAGCGCCTGACTCATTGGCATCGCGCTCCGCACGCCGTTCCGCCGCGCGGCGTACGAACACGAAGCGACGACGCCGCGCTCTTCGGGTCTGCCTCCTACGGCGAAGGCTTTGCCGCGTAGGGAAGGATCGCGGGTTTCCTCCACCGCGCAGAAGAAGGCGTCGAGGTCGAGGTGCAGAATCGTTCTCGGCATGGCTGTATTATAAGAGGAGAAAAGAGTCACCAAAGGGATATTGAACATTTGTTTAAGAAAAGATATACTAGAGGCGTATAGTCATTAAGGAACTTTCCAGTCCTTGCATCGTCGTAATAACGGTAATTGGCATAAAAGAGGAGAAGACCCATGAAGCCCCGATTTAACGTACTATCTTTCATGATGCTGGTCGCGCTGATCTTGTCGCTGACGCCCGCCGCGACAGCGCCAACGAGCGTTTCCGCCGCGCAAACATGCACCGATAAGGCGCAGTTCATCGCCGATGTTACTGTGCCAGACGGCACTCGTTTTGAACCTGGTGCGCCGTTCACCAAAGATTGGAGATTGCGAAACGTAGGCACCTGCACCTGGACAACCTCCTACTCGCTCGTGTTCGACACCGGCGAGAAGATGGGCGCGGTAGCCTCTAGCAATTTCGCCAACAACATCGCTCCCGGTCAAATCATTGACATCACGATCAACATGACCGCGCCCAGCGCGGCGGGTCACTACATCGGCTATTGGAAATTCAAGAACGCGCAAGGCGCGCTCTTCGGCATCGGCGTAAACGCGAACAAAGCCTGGTGGGTGGAGATCAACGTTGTTGGAACGTCCACCACGAACGTCGCTTTCGACTTTATCGCCAAAGCCGGTGAAGCCACCTGGTCGAGCGGCGCGGGCGGACTTTCCTTCCCGGGCACGAACGGCGACGCGAAAGGGTTTGCTCTTAAACTCGACAAACCGAAATTTGAAAGCGGCGTTGAACTTGCCAAACCCGGCTTCCTCTTCGCTCCTCAAAACATCACCAACGGTTTCATTCAGGGACGTTTCCCGCCGTTCCGCGTCGAAAGCGGAGATAAGTTCCAGACCCGCGTAGGTTGCGAGTTCGGCGCGACAAGTTGTTACACCGCTTATCGCCTCGATTACGAAGTCGGCAACTCCATCCGCACATTCTGGACCTTCCGCGAACGCTACGAAGGCTTGACGTACGACGCCAACATTGATCTCTCTCCGCTCGCGGGGCAGGAAGTTCGATTCATTTTGTACGTGTCCGCGTACGGCTCACCCGTTGGCGACCGCGCCCTATGGGGTAACCCGGTCATCGTCCGGAAAGGAAGCGTGCCTCCGCCGCCGACGGTGACCGGCACACCGCCTACCTCTACGCCGACAAAAACGCCAGGACCGATCACTCCAACCGTCCCGCCATCCGCGTGCGACCGCGTTCAATTCGTCGCCGATGTCACCGTGCCGGACGGCTCGACGTTCGCGCCCGGCGCGACGTTTACCAAAACATGGCGTTTGAAGAACGTCGGCTCGTGCACGTGGACAACTTCGTACCAACTCGCGTTCTTCAGCGGCGAACAAATGAGCGCGCCCGCCTCTGCCACATTCCCGCGCGATGTGGCGGTTGGTCAGACGATTGACATCACCGTGCCGATGACCGCGCCTGCCGCGGCGGGTTCGTATCGCGGCTATTGGATGTTCAAGAATGCCAGCGGCGCGTTGTTCGGCATTGGCTCGCAAGCGAACAAACCGTGGTGGGTGGATATCAAAGTGTCTGGTCCTACTCTCACCCCAAGCGGACCGACCAAAACGCCCACACCTACCGCCACCACCGGCCCGACCGTCACTCCTCAGCCCGGTTCTGTCCTCGATTTTGCCACCGGCGCTTGCTCTGCCACATGGACCAGCGGCGCGGGTCAATTGCCTTGCCCCGGCACGGACGGCGACGCGCGCGGCTTCGCGCTGAAATTGAACAGCGCCAAACTTGAAAATGGATCAACCGACCCGCGCCAGACCGTCCTCACCTTCCCGCAAAATGTTTCGAGCGGATACATCCAAGGTTCCTACCCGCCGTTCCGTGTGCAAGCTGGAGACCGCTTCCGTTCGACCATCGGATGCGAGTATGGCTCGAATCTCTGCTATGTGGCTTTTCGTCTCGATTACCAAATCGGCTCTGACCCGGTCGCGACGTTTTGGGGTCCGTTCCTCGAGCGCTACGAAGGACAATCGTTCAATGTAGATATTGACCTCTCGCCGCTGGCTGGCAAGGATGTGAAATTCGTTCTGACCGCCCTTGCGGTTGGTCCAGCCACCGGCGACCGCGCCCTTTGGGTGGGTCCGCACATTTATCGCGCCACCGGAGGAGGCGGAGGCAGTCTGCCTGATCTTACGATCAACTCTTTGAGTATCAGTTTCCCCAACGAGTCGTGTTTCAACCCCGGCGAAACGTTGGGCGTACGCGTGCGCGTCACCAATAGCGGACAGGCTTCTGCCGGTAGTTTTGCCGTGCAAGTTGGAACTGCACAGCAAACCGTCAGCGGGTTGGCAGTAGGCGAAACGAAAATCGTTTTCTTCAGCGGCTATACTAACCCGGTCTCGGTTGTTGTTGATCCGGGCGGGGTGGTCGCCGAGAGCAACGAATCCAACAACTCGCGTAACGAAAACCTGCCGGTCCCAACGCCTCCGTTGCCTTGCTTAAGCCCAACGCCGACATCCACTTCCATGTCGCCATCCACTCCAACACTGACCGCCACGCCCGATCCGCTCAGCGGCTGGAATTTGTTCCAAAATTCCAAATACAAGTTCGGCGTCAAGATCCCGCCCGATGCGGCGGCAGGCATGTCCGATAATTCCGGGCGCGCCGATTTCCCATTTGCCGCCGGCACAAACCTGCGTGAAAAATACTTGGCGATCACAGTGACCGAAGGGCTTGCGACCTGCAAGTACGCGAGCGGCGCCGCGACCTCTTCGAGCAACGTCACCATCAATAGCGTTCAATTCCTAAAAGAGGAAGGCTCTGAAGGCGCGGCGGGCAGTTTCTACGATTGGCTCAGTTATTCTACGATGCAAAACAATGCCTGCATCAACCTTGCCTTCGTCCTCAAATCGGTGAATCCCGGCAACCTGCCCACGCCTCCGCCGATCTTTGACAAGGTCGCCGAGTCTGCGGTCTTCAACCAGATCATCAACTCCTTTGCGATCACTCCATAGGACGCTTCGCCTCTTTCCGACGGGAAGCCCGGTCCGCCCGACCGGGCTTTTCTCTAGCCCGTTCCCTCTCTCCCAGCGGGAGAGGGGGGAGGGGTGAGGGAAAATCTCCATGTCCCTCGATCGCTCCACCATCCTCCTCGCCGACGACGATCCCACGATTGCGGATAGCCTCGCGCCATTCTTAGAGCGCGCCGGCTTTCACGTGCTGGTCGTTTCCGATGGCATGACCGCGCTCGACAAAGCGCAAGCGCATCACCCCGAATTGATCATCCTCGATGTGCTGATGCCGCGCATGGACGGACGAGAAACCTTGCGCCGCTTGCGCAAGTTGAACATCTGGACTCCCACCATCCTGCTCACACAAGTCGGCGAAGCCTCCGAGCGCGCGCTCGCCCTCGAAGAAGGCGCGGACGATTATCTCAACAAGCCGTTCGATCCGCATGAATTGCTGGCGCGTATCCGCGCGGTGCTGCGGAGGGCGCGTCCTGGCGAGCGCTCGCTTTCGATGGCATGGCTTCTCATCGCAGACGACCTTTCCCTAGACCGCCGCGCTCGCCGCGCGACCCTTTCCGGCGAAACGCTTGAACTAACTCCCAAGGCATTCTCCGTATTGGAATATTTGATGACCCATCCCGACGAAGCGATCTCGCGCGAACGTCTGCTTGACGCGGTCTGGGGCTGGGAATATCCCGCCGGTACGCGTACCGTAGACACGCGCATGGCTGAACTCCGCCGCGCGCTTGACGATGACCCCGCCGAGCCGCGCTTCATCGAAACGATTCCCAGCGAGGGCTATCGTTTTATCGCGTCCGTGCATGGGGAGGGATAAAAGTGATGTTCAATAAATGGAGGAAGTATCTTTGGCTGCTTCTGCCTGTTGTCGTCGGGCTGGCATTGTTTATCGTCGCGCAACTCTTCCTGCCAAGCCTCTCTCCAGTTATCTCAACCATTGATCTTGGGGTTGCTGGTTTTGTTCTCGGCGTGACCATTCGCAACGCCGGCATTGTTGCATTCGTTTTCGGATTCGTCATTACCGCGCTTGTTATGCTCGTCCGCCATTGGGATACGCGTCATGTTTCAGAAGCGCGGACGATGTACGCGGACTATATCCAGTCCGCGGAGCAGAAGCGGCGGCAATTCTTGAGGCGGCTCGACCACGAGATCAAAAATCCGCTGACGGGTTTGCGCGCCGCGTTGGTCAATCTGCAAGAAGCGCAGGCGGCAGATGAACGCTGGCAAGCGGGACAAAACGCCGGCAAAGCAGTGGAACGCTTGACGCGATTGCTCACCGACTTGCGAAAATTAGCCGACCTCGATGAGCGTCCCATCGAACGCTACGCGGTCAGCGTGCCCGAGTTGCTCGACGACGTTGTCGAAGCCGCGCGCTCCATCCCTGCCTACGAAGGGCGCAACATCAGTTTGCTGATTCCGAAGATTCCCTCGCCGTTCCCCATGATCACGGGCGACCGCGATCTGCTTGTGCTGGCGGTGTATAACCTCGTCGAAAATGCGCTCAAGTTCACGTCCGCGAATGACTCGGTGGAGGTGCGCGCGCTCGAAGATGGCCGGTCTGTCGTCATCGAGGTGGCGGATTCGGGTGTGGGAATCCCAAGCGAGGATCTATCGAAGATCTTCGAAGAGTTGTATCGGGGATCGAATGCACGCAGCACGGAGGGGAGTGGGCTGGGGCTCGCCCTCGTCAATCGTATAGCCATCTTACACGGAGGCGGCGTCGGCGTCCGCTCCAGCCAGAATGAGCCGCGCGGAACGGTGATCACTCTGCGTTTACCGAGGCGATGAATATCAATCCGCTGATCTCCGCGAATGGATTGAAAAATTAGCGAAGATTAGCGGATTCGTTGGATGTTACAAAACTGTGACATCTTTGCGACAGGCTGGTAACAGCAGGGGGGTATGATGTAGGTATGAAACCTAGCGCGGATACCGATATGCTTCTCATCGAAACAGCCAAGCGCGGCGACCCCGACGCGTTTAACTTGTTGGTGTTGAAGTATCAAGACTTGCTGTATCGGATTTCTCTGCGTATCGTTCAGGATGAATGCGGCGCGGAAGACGCCGTGCAGAACGCCTTCATTCAAGCGTTTCAAAATATCCGCTCGTTTCGCGGCGGATCATTCAAGAGTTGGCTGGCGCGCGTGGCGGTCAACGCGAGTTACGATGAGTTGCGCCGCACAAAGCGTCACATTTCGACGCCGCTCGAGCAGTTCAACCAGGAAGGGGAGGAGATCGAATCTCCAATGTGGATGACCGACCCGTCTGCGGGTCCGCAGGAATTGGTCGAATCGCACGAACTGCAACGCGCACTGCAGGAGTGTATCCGCGCGTTGATTCCCGATTATCGGTTGATGGTCATTCTGGTGGATATCGAAGGCATGTCTTACGAGGAAGCCGCGCGGATCGCACGCGTGCCGGTGGGGACGGTGAAGAGTCGCCTGGCACGGGCGCGGATGCAGTTACGTTCGGCATTGAAAAAATTTGGAAACCTACTGCCCTCTGCCTATCAGGTCGAGATGCCAGCCTCGGTTTATGCCTATTGAGGTTTGAACAAGGAACATCCCAAACCACATGTCGTTGCGAGCGGTTTTTGCGAAGCAATCTCCTGTTCGTAAGGCAAATTTACATCCCCTTGAAACAAAGAGATTGCTTCGTCGTCGCTTCGCTCCTCCTCGCAACGACATGAAATAAGGACTTTTGTTTTCAAACATCAGTAAGTTGAAGTTTCCGTAAAAACGCGTGAAGCGAAAATGCTTCACGCGTTTTTTTTATTGCTATAATTTGAGCGCTTCACATCCCTCGCTCAAGGAGCATCCATGAAACGCTGGCACGGGTCGTGTATCGGAGCGTTGCTTGTTTTGTTGATCGGAGGCGCGTCGGCGCTTTTTATCGTGCCGGTCGGCGGCGCGATGCTGGTGGGTATCCCTCCGGTGTTCGACAAATTAACCGCTTGGGCGGTCTGCCCCGGCGCCGTTTCGATTGACCAGGACGAATACAACCACGGACCGGTGACGACGAGTCCTAGCGGTCCGACCGGTCATCAGGAGGAATGGACCTGCACGTTTGAAGACGGCACAACCAAAGTCGTTCCAAACGAAGAGATCGCCATCAAAGGACTCGGCGCATCGTTTACGGCGGCGGGAGTCTGTTCTGGCTTGGCGATATTAGCGCTTGCCAGCCTCGCCGCGATCATCGGTGGGCGGTTGGTAAAGCCCAGGGAATAGAACATCCCGGCGGTTGGTAAACGCCAACCGCCGGGATGTTCAAAAAGTTGGAACAGGAGCGCCTAGGGGATGATTGGAATATCGCATTGGCAGGTCGTATAGTTCCACGTGCCTCCAAGTTGCAAGCAATAGTTGATGTCTGTCATGGTCGGTTGACAGGAGGCTGGCTCCTCCGCTTTTGGCGGAAGGACCAGGAGTGGGCAAATCCCCGGTTCACTGCCTCTCGGCTTGAAACCCACCGCCATGCGGCAGGAGTTGTCAATTTCATACAATGCCTTGATCGGGTAGAAGTTGGGGAGTTCCGGGTCTGCCGCGCCTGCCTGCTCATGCGTGAAGTGATCGCTGAAGTCGAATAGCGCGGGGTCAAGCGAGCCGTGTCCGGTCCACATGTTGACCATGTAGATGAAGGTGTTGTTGAATAAGGCGCGCTTGACAGCCAATTCGACGATATTGGGGTCTTGCGGAGAAACTCGGACCCATGCGGCATCGGGATCGTTTCCCTGCCCTTGATCGAAAACCAGGGTTTCAAAGCCGTCGCCATCTGTTGCGTTTGTGTCGGTGAACATGGCGGTTAGGTTTCCGACATCGCTGTTTGTGTCTTGAAAAACCTGCACCCCGTCTGTCGTCCATTCGGTGGAAGGCGGGTTCAACGCGACCACCAGGAAATCGCCCTCGCCATCGGCTTCGATATCCACTTGCATGGCAAAGCGATATGGCGACGTCTTCACTGCGGAACGATCCACCACTTGAATGGTTCCGTAAATCCACGTATCGTCTTCGTAGACAGACGTATCCACGATGTCGAGTTCAGGATAGTAAATCTCCATCGTATTGGCGTTGAAGGGGCGCTCGAAGCGCTCGAAGGTGAAGCGGTCTCCGCCGTTCGACTTCTTCTGATTGGCGGTCTTCGACGAGTTGTGATCAGCCGCGCGGTCGCTTTGGCTCTCCGGCAGGTTGACGGGGTAAAACTGATGTTGGATCGGAATTTCCGCCGTTTGGGGAGGCGAAGTTGCCGTGTCTGCGACAGTCGTTGCCAGTTCGGTTGCTGACGGCTGAGTTACAGGGACTTCTGTGGAATTGCCGGGAACATTACATGCCAGAATGGTTAGAATGACGGCAATCCATGCGAAACTGATCCGTGCGTTTCGTTGCTTCATAGCTTTCTCCTGAGAAAAGGATTTCGATATTCAAATTGTACGAATATTTGGGAATTGATAAACAGTAAACAAGTACCCCTGTCCTTGTTTAAGCGCCGCCCCTCATTTTCAATGAGAAAATGAGGGGCGGTTTAGAGTAATCGTTATTTACCCAGCTTCTTCTTGAACGCCTCCGTCAACGCGGGGACGATTTGGAACAAGTCGCCGACCACGCCGTAGCGCGCCACTTTGAAGATCGGCGCGTCGGGGTCTTTGTTGATGGCGACGACCATCTTCGCTGAGCGGATGCCTGCCAAATGTTGGATCGCGCCAGAGATTCCGCAAGCGATGTACAAGTCTGGCGCGACGACTTTGCCCGTCTGCCCGACTTGATTCGAGTAGGGGATGTAGCCGCCGTCCACTGCCGCACGTGAGGCGCCGACCGCGCCGCCCAAGACGGAAGCGAGTTCGCCGACGAGTTTGAATCCTTGATGTGCGCGCCAAATTTCGGCTTGCTTGTCGTCAAGTCCTGCAGGCGGTTGCAAGGATGGATTGTTCGAAACGCCGCGCCCGCCTGAGACGATGACTCCCGCGTCGTTCAGACTCACGCCAATATCGGCAACGCTGTAGCCTTCGACCGTTGTGAGCGAATCGGTTTTCGCTTCAACCTTTGTGATCGTTCCCGTCTTGCCCGCTTGCCTTTCGGGTTTCGGGAACGCGCGTCCGCGCAACGTGACGAGTTGCAACGCGGATGAACACGTTACTTTTTCGAATAACTTTCCTTCATAGATCGGACGCGTGATCACGATCGAATCGCCGCTCGCTTCGATCGCTGTCGCATCGGAGATCACGCCGCAGTTCAAGTCAACGCCAGCCATGGCGGTCAGTTCACGTGTGCGCGTCGTTGAAGGAAACAGAATCAGGTTGGGGGTCGAAGAAGAAGCGGTGGCTGAAAGAGTCGAAGCGTATGGCTCGGCGCGATAATCCAAAAGCGCGGGGTCGTCTGCCAGCAGAACGTCATCCGCGCCGTATTCAAACGCGGCGTTTGCCAGCGCGTCCACGCCAGAACCGAAAACGAGCGCGGTCGTCGCGCCCAAACTTTTTGCGAGACCGAGCGCCTCCCACGACGTGGCAAGCGCTTCGCCTTTGAAATGATCGATGTAAACAAAAATTTTCATAGCACTTTCTCCGCGATGAGTTTGTCGGCGAGTTTATCGGCGATCTCGGCGGGACTTTCGCCCGCGATAATTTCAACAGACGTGTCGCGAGCGGGCGGGTTCATCAAATCACTGCGTTTGACGAGCGCGTCGGGCGCGGCGATTCCCAAATCGCTCAACGACCACACGGGGATTTCGGCTTTCGACGCTTTGCGGATGCCCATGAATGATGGGTAGCGCGGCTCACCAATGCTTTGCACAACGCTGATGACGACGGGCAGATTCGCTTTGACGGATTGCCTGCCCTCTTCGATGACGCGTTCAACGCTTACGCTTCTTTCCTCGACTTTGATCTGCCCCGCCAACCCCAGCAGTGACCACCCCAGAAGGCGCGCGGTCTGCGCGGGCGTCATGCCTGAGCCGTTGTCGAGAGTCTGCCGTCCGAATACGACCATATCCACGCCGCCGATTTTTTGAATCGCCGCGGCAAGGACGCGCGCCGCGCCAGCCGTATCCAAATTGTTCAGCGCGGGGTCTGAGACGAGGATGGCGTCGTCTGCACCCATGGCGAGTGCGTGCTTGAGCGCTTCCTTTGCGGATTCGGGTCCGATGCACAACGCGGTGACTGTCGAGCCGTTCACGGCTTCTCTCTGCTGAAGCGCGCCTTCGACCGCGTACTCGTCGAACGGATTGATGACCAGCGTCGCGCCTCCCGTGTCGACTTGCCCGCCCTCGGCTTTAACTTTCGCTTCCGAGTCTGGGACTTGTTTGATACATGCGATGATTTTCAAAGTTGTGTCTCCTAACGATTAATTTATTTTATGACAAATGTCATCACGATAAACGTCAGATACGTAATCCCGCCAGCCGCGGCGATTAGATTTGCTATTCCATTCAACGATGGGTTAATCCCTCGCAAGAAGAAACTCACAGCCAGCAAAACCCACGTCAGCGAGTGTCCCCAGCGGATAATGAAATAGCGAAAGCCCATCGTTGTTGTTACCGCTTTTTGGGGCCAAATAAAAGCAAAGATGATTGCAATGACGAGCGCGACCACAGCCCAAACAAAATAAGGGAGGTCGAGGAATCCTTTGATCACTTAATGCTCGTGTGGCTGAGTAACTTTCCCGACCGTAAGTCAAGTTCGCAGGCGTGACCGTTCACCGTGTAGGCAGACAGCGTTTCGCCGTCTTCGTTGAGCCTGACCTTCATGAAATATGCGTTGGCGTCGGGCATTTCTCCTTTCCAGAGAATTTTTCCGCTGGAGGCGATCAAATACAGGTTCGATTCGTTGCGCGGGAAACCGTTTGGACTTTCAAGCACAAGGATGCCCGTAGTCAACTGGATCGTCTTTTCAACTTGCGTGTGGAGAGGTTGAATTTCCATGCGGTCCTATGATTGATTTTTCAATTATACCTTGCGCCGTGACTGTTTAAAAGAAAATGCCCGATGCGCTTTTGAATTCACATCGGGCTAGGGGGTATGGGCGTCTTCTGTCATAACTTTTTCTCGACACCCATGTTGCTCAACTCATCCGAATTGATATTCGAGACGAGTACGTCCGCGACCGCGAGCGCCGCGAACAAGAGCAAACAGATAACGACAGCAATGGCGAACATGGTCTTCTCCTTTCTTGGGTATGCCTGATTAAACCGCTTTTAAGTTGAAAAGTTATATCCCCTAACAGTACTGAAATGAAATTGCACTGCCGAGATGCAACGTCGCTTACAGGACGCCGTGCAGGCGAATTTGTTCCACGAATTTATACGAGAATCTTCGAAGTGAGTTTCATTATTTTGATCGAAGCTAACGCCGCTTTGGTTGACAAAAGCCGTCTTTGAGATAAAATTCACACGCACTTGAGCCGAAGTGGCGGAATTGGCAGACGCGCCACGTTCAGGGCGTGGTGAGAGCAATCTCTTGAGGGTTCAAATCCCTCCTTCGGCACAGAGTTAGGTCAAAAATCCGCTGTGAAGCGGGTTTTTTTATTACCTCTCCCGCCCCAATTTTTGAACCGCCAAGTCCGCTAAGATCGCTAAAAAACTTCGCGTTCTTTGCGCTCTTTGCGGTGAAACTTATAGGCGGAGGAGTGGTATAATTAGGGGAAATAAGACAGAGACCTTTCATTAGTTAAGACGCGGAGTCACAGAACCTTGTCCCCGTGTCTTTTTTATGCCGAAACCCCAAAAATTGAGAGAAATATGGCAGACGAAACCACCCAGGCTGGAAACATCGAATCCGTTGACATTGACGCCCAGATGCGTTCGGCGTACCTTGATTACGCCATGAGCGTGATCGTGGCGCGCGCCCTCCCCGACGCTCGCGATGGGCTAAAACCTGTCCATCGGCGCATTTTATTCGCCATGCAAGAACTAGGAATCCGTTCGAATTCAGCCTACAAGAAGTCCGCGCGTATCGTGGGCGAAGTTCTAGGTAAATTTCATCCGCACGGCGACTCGGCGGTCTACGAAACGATGGCGCGCATGGCGCAGGATTTCTCCATGCGCTACCTGCTCGTGGATGGACAGGGCAACTTCGGTTCGATTGACGGGGACGCGCCTGCCGCCATGCGTTACACCGAAGCCCGCCTCCAAAAACTGGCGGAGGAACTGCTCGCCGACCTCGACAAAGACACCGTGGATTTCGGTCCCAACTTTGACGATTCGCTCGAAGAGCCGCTTGTTTTGCCTGCTCGTGTGCCGAACATGCTCCTCAACGGCACTTCGGGCATCGCAGTCGGTATGGCGACGAATATCCCGCCGCACAACCTGCGCGAGCTCGTGGATGCCATCAATTATTTGATTGACAACCACGATACGATGGACGACATCCCAGTCGAAGACCTGATGAAATTTGTGAAAGGACCAGACTTCCCGACTGGCGGAATTATCGTCGGGCGCGAGGGAATCGAATCCACGTATGGCACGGGCAAGGGACGCATCGTGGTGCGCGGCATGGCTCACATCGAAGAGGGGAAGGGCGGCAGGCACGAAATCATCATCACCGAGATTCCTTATCAGGTCAACAAGACGACGTTGATCGAACGCATCGCCGAACTGGTGCGCGACGACAAAATTGACCAGATCGCCGACCTGCGCGACGAATCCGATCAGCGCGGCATGAGTATCGTCATCGAACTCAAACGTGGCGCACAGCCGAAGAAGGTACTGAACCAACTTTATAAGTACACATCCCTGCAAACCACCTTCGGCGCGCAGATGCTGGCGCTCGTGGATGGCGAACCGCGCACGCTTCCGCTCAAGCGCGCTTTGCAAATCTTCATCGAACATCGGCAGGTGGTCATTGTCCGCCGCACGAATTTTGAGTTGGCGAAAGCCCGCGCACGGCAACACATCCTCGACGGATATTTGATCGCCCTTGCCAACCTTGATAAAGTCATCAAGACCATCCGTGAATCGGAAGACGCCGACGTAGCCAAGCAGAATTTGATGAAGCGCTTCAAGTTGAGCGACTTGCAAGCGCAAGCGATTCTCGACATGCAATTGCGCCGCCTCGCCGCGCTCGAGCGCTGGAAGATCGAAGAGGAGCACAAACAGGTTGCCGAGCAGATCGCCTATCTTGAAGATCTGCTTGCTCATCCCAAAAAGATCCTCGCGCTCATTCAAAGCGACTTGAACGAACTTGCGGAAAAATACGGCGACGACCGCCGCACGCGCATTGCCTCAGACGCCAAAGAGGAACTCAGCGAAGCCGACCTTGTTCAAGACGAAGCGGTTCTCATCAGCCTCACCGAACGCGGCTACATCAAACGCGTCGCGGCATCTGCGTTCCGTTCGCAGAGTCGCGGCGGGCGCGGCGTGAAAGGTTTCGAGACCAAAGAGGAAGATGAGGTCGTTGCCCTCATCCCTGCCCGCAGTCTCGATACGATGCTGTTCTTTTCCGATAAGGGCAAGGTCTACAGCGAGAAGGTCTATCAAATCCCCGATGCGGATCGAACCGCCAAAGGCATTCCGCTCGTCAACGTGCTGGCGTTGGGCGCGGACGAACGCGTCACTGCCGCCATTGCGGTTTCGGATTTCTCCGCGCATGGATTTTGCGTCATGGCGACCGCGCGCGGCAAGACCAAGCGAGTTGTCATGGAAGAATTCGCTTCGGTCCGACCTTCAGGCTTGATCGCGCTTAACCTGAGCGACGGCGACCAATTGGGCTGGGCGCGCGTCACCAGCGGCAAAGACGATCTGATCTTCGTCACTCAAAACGGACAAGCTCTTCGCTACAACGAAACGAAGATCCGCGCTATGGGACGGCAAGCCGCGGGCGTCACCGCGATCAAACTCAAGAAGGGCGACGAAGTCACAAGCATGGATGTTGTTGAGAAGGACGCGTCCCTGCTTGTCGTCACGAGCGGCGGGTTTGGTAAGCAAACTCCATTGAAAGAGTATTCACCCAAAGGACGCGCGACCTATGGCGTCGCAACCATTGACCAGAAGGCAACGAAGGAGATCGGCAAGATCGTCTCCGCCCGCGTTGTGCAAAAGGACGACGACCTCACCATCATGACCGCCAATGGACAGACCATCCGAATCAAAAACAAAACCGTGAAAACTGCAGGACGCGCCACCAAAGGCGTCCATCTCATCAAGCCGCAAGACGGCGACTACGTGGCGTCTGTGGCGCGCATCTCGGCGGAGGATTTGAAGAAGGCTGGGGCGGCGATGATGGAGGAGGAAAACTCCGAGCCTCAACCGCAGTTGATCTAGGAATCAAAAATCCCGAAAGTTAACCTTTCGGGATTTTGTTTTTTCATCTCACTTTGGTTAGAACAACGACATCTTGCCCAAGAGGAACATTGCCAGCGTTCCGAGGGTGCACACGGTAAATAATAGCATAAGCGAAAGCAGGAACCGCTGTTGCGCCGTCATGCCGAGAAAGCGCGGACCTCCACCTCCCCGTCTTTTGGCGGGCGCCGCGAGCGGTCTCGACTCTGGCTCGCGATAGAGTTCGTTCGCTTCTTCCTCATAAAACGAGGAAGAAGAAGCGGATTCACGCAGGTTATCAAACATGGGTTGCCTTGTTCTTGAGTATATCAGTGAATGGACGCAGGCGAACGTCGCCAAAATGGACTGTTACGGATTTGCCATTGTCATCGCGTATACGCAGACTTCCGTCTGAAAGGATGCCTTCCAACTTGCCGACGACGGTTTGATCACCGCCCATCTCCACTCGCACCTGCCTGCCGCGATACGCAAGAACTTCGCCCCATTGGTTCATAAATCTATCCGAGCCGAGTTGTGGGCGTAATGCGATGAAAGCAGAGAGAATGTCTTTGAGCAATTTTTCCCGTTCGACGATGTTGCCAAGCGCGTCTTCCAAACTCGTGCCGGGGAAACGAAGGATATCGGTGCCCGGAACGGCGCGCTTTGACACATTGATCCCAACGCCGATCACCACGCAGACCACATCCTCGCCGGACCAGACCAGTTCGATCAACACGCCCGCTACTTTACGCTGATCCAACAAAATGTCGTTGGGCCATTTGATCTGCGGAGAGAGGCCGAAGGCTTGAAGCGGCTTCACGATGGAAAGCGCGGCGAGTCCCACCAGTCTGGAAAGATGCGGTTTTTCCGTCAAAGTGGGGCGGAGAATCAAACTAAAAGCGAGGGCAGTCCCCGGCGGCGTGAACCACGGACGATCCATCCTGCCGCGTCCCATTGTCTGTTCATCCGCCACAATAATGGACATGTCGCGCGCCCCGGACTGCGCCCACTTCAACGCTTCGTCGTTGGTGGAGCCGGTCGAATCGAAATAACGGATCTCACCGAGGGGCAGTTGTGATGACAATTCAGTGAGGGTTTCTTGATTCATCGAAAATCCTAAGGGAGGACGAACCACGGGCTGATCGAGCCGCCGCCTTGACGCACCTCGAAATGTAAGTGCGCGCCTTGCGAGTTGCCGGTGTTGCCTGCCGCGCCGATCCATTGACCGGCGCTCACGCTCTGGCATTGCGAAACGCCGATCACGCTTAAGTGGGCATACACAGTTGAAAACCCGTTGCCGTGATCAATCTGGATCACGTTACCGTAACCATAATTGTAACCGCCCTGCGCCATGGTCACAACGCCGCTATCCGCCGCGTAGACTGGCGCCCCTTCGCCAGCCGCGATATCAATGCCGAGATGCCCGCTCCAATAATCGTTACCGGAAAGCGAGTGTGAATCGGCGGGCCATATAAAACCGCCGCTTCCCACCGCTCCGCCGGGACACGCGCTTTGGCTGGTCGGTGAAGTGCCAGTGCCGGAATTGCCCGTACCGATCGTCGGGACGAGCCATTGCACAAATTCACGCGTGCCGCCCGGGATCATCAACCATGAACCGGAGACAACCTTGGGGTCGGAGAGGTCAATCGAGTTGCCGGGAAAATTGACAATATCGTCCACGCTGGCGTCGAATTCATCGGCAACCGAATTGATAGTATCGTTTTCCTTCACCTGATAATAAATGCCGTCCGCAGGAGGAATGCTCAACACTTGCCCCGGCTTGAGGCTGTGCGGATCGTCCTGCAAAACATCGTAATTTGCCCACAACACCGTTTCAGGAGTCAGTTTATACGATTGCGCGATGGCGAAGATCGAATCGCCGCGCTTCACGCGATATTCGACGGGCTGGTAGCGCGGCTTATCCGCCGGGACGTTGGTCTTGATCTGGATCTTGCGCGAGATGGACACCAACGCTTCAGACCCAGGGATGGCTGGCAGCGCCACTTCAGCCGGTTCATCCACCGACGCGGCGGTCGGCAGTGGCGCCATCGCTTGCACCGTAGATTTGGAACTCCTCCATGCCAGCGCGCCCGCGACCATACTCACCGCCAGCGCGAGCGTGACCGCCCAACTGACGATGGAAACTGAATTGGTCTTTAACAGCGAAATCAACTTGGACATTTTTCAAATTTGAGGGTGCGCCGCACTTCGTACGGGATTAAGCGTCTTTGCCGAGGTTTTCGAGGAATTCCTGGTTATTGCGCGCCCGGTCAAGGCGGGTGATGATGGCTTCGGTCGCGACCGCGTTGTCCATGCCGGCGCCCTGCGGCTGTTGGGTGATCATCTGAATGTACATGCGCCTCATGAGCCAGACACGTTGAAGGATATCTGGACCAAGCAAAAGGTCCTCGCGACGCGTGGATGAGCGTTCGATATCCACTGCGGGGTAGATGCGTCGTTCTTGAAGTTTGCGCGAGAGGTGCAATTCCATGTTGCCGGTGCCTTTGAACTCTTCATACACAACGTCGTCGAGGCGGGAGCCGGTGTCTACAAGACAGGTCGCGATGATGGTCAGCGAGCCGCCTTCTTCGATGTTACGCGCCGCGCCGAAGAAGCGTTTGGGCGGGTACAACGCCGAAGGATCCATACCGCCGGAGAGCGTGCGTCCGCTTGGGTTGACAACTAAGTTGTAGGCGCGCGCGAGGCGTGTGATCGAGTCCATTAAGATTACCACGTGCCGCCCGATCTCCACGAGACGCTTAGCGCGCTCTAAGGCGAGTTCCGCCGTGCGGACGTGCGAAGTGACCGGTTCGTCAAAGGTCGAAGCGACCACTTCGGCGTCTACCGAGCGATCCATGTCGGTCACTTCTTCCGGGCGTTCGCCGATGAGAGCGACCAATAAATGCACATCGGGATATTTGGTTGAAATCGAATTCGCAATTTGCTTGAGGATGGTTGTTTTCCCCGCCTTGGGAGGTGAAACAATAAGTCCGCGTTGACCCCTGCCGATGGGTGCGATCAAGTTGATTAGCCGGGGAGCGAGCGTGTCGTGGTCGGTTTCAAGGTCGAAGCGTTTGTCTGGGAAGATCGGGGTTAGGCTCTCGAATACAGGTCTGCGGGAGGCTTCTTCGGGGTCGAGTCCGTTAATGGATTCCACTTTGAGAAGCCCGAAATGACGTTCGCTTTCGCGGGGCGGGCGCACCTGCCCAATGACCAGATCGCCTGCTCGCAGGTCATGCCGCCGCAATTGCGCTTGCGAAACGTACACATCCTGATCGCTGATGCGGTAATTGGTAGACCGCAGGAAACCGATCCCCTCGCTCATGATCTCTAGCACGCCGCCGCGCAGTTCGATGCCTTCCTTTTGCGCCTCCGCCTCGCGGATCATCATTGCGAGCATTTCCTTTTTCAGGCGGTTCGAGTTGGGAATGTTCAAAGCCTTTCCCATCGTGCGAAGTTTGGAAAGGGGTTCGTTCTCTAGTTCAAGTATTTTCATTTGTCTATTCTCTGCTGGGTTGGATTTTTACGGAGACTGCCTTGCAAGCCAAAGCAACGCCTTGAAAAGGCGCAGGGTCGGGAATCTCCCTTAATTTGTGGATGGGTGTGGATGTTCTTCGGTCAAAGTCGTCTTGCGTGGAACCCGTGTAGGTGGGAATCGCCGTGCATTCGGATTACACAATGAATGGGTCTGTAAAGCAACTGGGGAATTGCCAATATTATAGCGCTCTCACTCAGGCGATGCAAGCGGGATTATTGCTTTTCGAGCCGGACTTTCAAGTTTGTGAGCAAGCCCCGCTGTGACTGGTTGGCTCTGTTGAAAACGATATTCTCGAATACTTTGTTGACCTTTTCAAAATCGGTTTTCTGGATGAGGTGGGTGCGTCCCTCTTCGATCTGGTGGAATTCATAATGATAGGCGATCTGGGTCCCGCCCCGGGTGTAGCGCCGGATCGTCAATTGTTTTTTCGGATCGGTCAGAGAAATCACCGTATACACTTTGCTTCTAAAGATGGGAAGCCCCGCCCAGCGATGGGTCTCCAGCATATAAAACGGGCGGAGTAGGACTCCGTTGGAGTCTTTTTGTTCTTTCAGGATGTCAATCGTGGTGAGGTACGGTTGTAGTCCGATCATGTTGATCGGCTCAGACAGATGGTCGTAGACTTCATTGCAGGGACGGTCAATAAAGATATTCAGTTCGAAAGAGCGCATGAGCCAATTTTAATCCCGATTGATAAGATGACAAGCCTGAAATATTGCAATGTTATAATTATCGGCGCTTCACCAAAGTTCAAGCGACCGTTCGATTTGCCAGACAAATCATGCCGCTTGTCTCGACGTAGTGCAACTGCGTCGAGAACTTGTTTTCGTGATCCACGAATTATCTCATAGTCTCAAACGAGGTGTACATGATTAACCCTGTGATATTTACAATCCGCTTGTTCGGTTATGAATTTCCCGTCTATTGGTATGGGCTGATCGTCATGACCGGCGTGCTGGTCGGTTCGATGATCGTGGAGCGCAGTCTTAAACGGCGCGGTGAAGACAGCGAAAAATTTTGGGACGCGCTGATCTGGGTGGTATTGTTCGGCATCCTCGGCGCGCGGCTGTGGTATATCGTCAACGCCATGCTGGGCGGCAATCGCACCTTTATCGAAAACCCCGCGCAGATCATCAATCTCCGTCAGGGCGGACTACATATTTTCGGCGGTTTCCTGATCGGCGGCATCGTCTTGTTGTGGTTCATCCGCAAGAACAAACTCGACCCGTGGTTGTATCTGGATATGGCGGGACCCGGCTTGTTGATCGGACAGGCGATCGGGCGGCTCGGCAACTTCGTCAATCAGGAACTCTACGGACCGCCGACTACGCTCCCGTGGGGGATACACATCGCCGCGGAGAATCGGCTCCCTCAGTTTCAGGGATTTCCGGAATCCACGCGTTTTCATCCGACATTCGCCTACGAGATGCTCTGGAATTTCGCCGCGGCGGGACTCCTATTGTGGCTGTCTCGCCGGTATGAAAAGGAACTCAAGCCTGGAACCTTGTTCGCGGGCTGGTTAATCCTTGCCGGTATCGGACGGACGTGGATCGAGTTCTTCCGTCCCGACCAGCCGAAGATTCCTGAACTGGGGATCAGTTACTCGGCGGTGTTCGCTTCGTTGATGGCGGTGACCGGCGCGGTCATCTTAATGGCGCGCTACAAGGGAATCAGTTTTTCGTTTACCGAGAATTGGGAAGAGGAATACAAAATTACACCTCCCCTTGTTCCTGTCGTGTCGCAGCCGGTAGTTGACGAACCAGTTATTGCGAGACCGAAGAGAAAAACCGCTACGCGGAAACCAAAAGCCAAGTTGCCATCTCGTAAGACTGGTAAAACCAGCAAGCGGACGAAAAAATCTACATCGTAAAAAATGTAACAGGTCAAGTTGCGATGCCTGACCTGTAGTTTTTAATCGAACGTGGATACTCTTATCTGTACCCCTGCCGCTTCATGCTCGCGTTTGTCGAAGCCAAAGCGTTCGAAAATGTCGGAAAATATTTCCACGATTTTTTCGCGGGTGAAGCCCATTTCCGCATAGGAATACGTATGGTCGCTTTTGAAGGCGAGCGTTTCTTTCACGGCTTGGTCAATGATGATGGGTAAGCCGGGTTTGTCGGGGTAGCCGAACTGTTCGTAGAAGCCGCGAATGACCCGCTCCGGGCGTTGAACCAGATCGTCGTAGTTGAGAATCAGGTATCTGGGGGAAGGATGCGTGTCAATGTATTGAAGCGGGTGGCGATACCAGTATTGAGTCAGGTCTAAAATTTCATCCAGATAAATGTAGGTTTTGGGTTGCCCGGTGAAAACTCCGCGTGAGTAGTTGATCCACGATACGGTGGAGGGGAGCATGTCCAGCGGGTTGCGCACGAGACAGATGATGCGCGCGTCGGGGAAGAACTCGATGAGGGTTTCGATCTTGGCGCTAAAGGCGGGCGCTTTTGCAACGTAATATTTTTTGCCTGTCGCGTAGAGGTGCCGTTGCAGCATGGACTTGTAAAACAACATGATCTTGCGTTTGCGTTCGGGCGGCAGCGCCTCATCGAAATGCTGGTAGTTCGGGAATTCGTCCATGAAAGGGAAGAGGAATGTGCCCCAGAACGAATCCCAGGCGTGCATGAGGATGTTCTCATCCTCTTCGGGTTGGAAGAACGAGATGGGATGGATCTTGAATTGTCCCAGCGTGCGGCGGTCAAAGGCGTAGAGCAGGCGATGCAGATGTCCGCCCAGTTTTTTGTCGAGCCGCGAGACGAACTGCGTAAATTTCTTTTGAATAACGGAAGGGGTGAGATAGATGTCCCAGGTGGTGAGGCTGGTGAAGGTTTCTGCGTCGCGCGAGAGCAGGCGATGGAGGAAGGTGGAGCCGCTCCGCAAATTTCCGATGATGAAGAGCGGTTTTTCAATGGGTTGGGTTTTGTGCGCGGGGAAGAAGATATCGTCGAGCCAGAAACAGAACCAATGGAACAACGATCCGAGGGGCCAGACCGCGTAGAAGAAGATGAGGAAAATAAGTCGTCTTCGGGTGAGGGGGGCGGGGGTGTTTTTTGAGGCGAAAAAGGAGCGATAGAATGTGCGCCAGAACAGGCGGAAGTTGTAGTGCATTGACGAGGCGATTCCTTGGGTTGACATGGAAGAAGCCCGTGAAGGGGCTTCTTCGTTTCCATTCTATCAGGGTTTGAGGATTTGCGTGGAGGGATTACGATTGAGGAATGTTGTGGTTGGAAGGTGAAGCGGGTACTTCATCTGCTACAGCATTGACGAGGTCGTGAATCCACCTACGCGAGAGGTAGCGCCGCGTGATGACGATCATTTTCACGACTTCCTCCAGCAGCACCAGCGCGTAGACGTAATAGACCGGGAGGCGCAAAACGAATCCTCCGATGAGCGCGGTAGGGACGCCGATCAGCCAGATGGAAAAGAGTTCGGTGAACATGGCGTAACGCGTGTCGCCGCCCGCCCGCAACGCGCCGATGAAGATCATGAAGTTGTACACACGCAGCCACGCCGAACACGCGTAGACCAGCATGATGTTCATCAAATCGTACGAGGCGGCATTGGATAATTGATATAAGCCCGCTACGAAGTCGCGTATAAAAAATACGACTACGCCGCCGAATAACGCGAGAGTCACCGCCGCGACCGTGAATCGGCGGCTGTATTCAAAAGCGGTGTCTTTTTCGCCTTCGCCAATCTTATTGCCTACCATCACGGAACAGGCGTTACCCAAGCCGATGAACAACACGAACATCAACTCTTCGATAGTGGCATTGATGTTGATCGCCGCGATGGAGTCCGTGCCGATGCGGGCATAGACCGCGTTGTAGGTGGTAATGCCAAACGACCAGATCGCTTCGTTGAGCGCGGCAGGCATTGAGGTACGTAAAACCTTGAAGAGGAACGCGCGGTCGAAACGGAAGAACGTCAGCGGGTTGGCGGCTAACGGGGTTTTGAGCCAATAGACGAGGCTCAGCAACAACACACATTCGAACGTCCAGCCGATGGCGGTGCCGATTGCCGCGCCGCGTACGCCCAGCGCGGGCAAGCCGAAATGTCCGAAGATGAGCGTGTACCCAATGGCGGTCTTCAAAAGCAACGCAATCACGGTGACGATCATGGTCATCGTCACCACCGTAATGCTTCGCAGGATCGAAATGTACGAGAGCGAGATTGCCATCAGCACGTAACTCAGACCCACAATGCGGAGATAGTCGCTGCCGAGGCGGATAACCTCGGGGTCTTTGGTATAAAACGACATCAACGTTTCGGGGATAAACACCGCCGCCAGAGAAAATAACGCCGCGACCGAGATCGCGACGGTTAGGCAAATTCCCAGCACTTTGCGGACGCTTTCCGAATCGCCTTTGCCCCAAAACTGAGCGGTGAAAATGGACATTCCACTCGTCACCCCGAAGATGAACAGGATCAACAGGAAGAAAATTTGATTCGCCAGCCCCAGCGCGGCAACAGAGACTTCGCCCAACTGCCCGACCATCAACACGTCAATCATGTTGAGCCCGGCAGTGATCAGTTGTTGGAACGCAACCGGCGCAGCCAGCGCTAGCGCGGCGCGGACAAAGGCTTTATCAGTGAGGAAGGACATGACGAGGATGAATTATGAAAGGTGAAGTATGAAAGAAAAAAAAGAAAGATATTTGATGCAAGACGCGAGATATAGGATTCGATACTTACTGCCGCTCACTAACTGAAAACTGATAGCCGATCACTTGATTACTGGTCGCTTATCTTCCGGCGCTTCCCGCACAATATACAACGGTCGTCCCTTGGCTTCATCGTACAACCGCCCGATGTATTCACCCAAAATTCCGAGCGAGATCAATTGCACGCCGCCCAAAAATAAAACAGCCAGCAATGTTGAAGCCTGACCAAAGAACGCTTGCGACCCGCTGGCGCGCAAGTAAATGACGACCGGCATGGCAAGGATGGCGATGCCCGCCGAGAAAAAGCCGAAGAACGTGGCGACCTGCAACGGGAAATACGAAAACCCGGTCACCGCGTTGATGGCGAGGCGGAGCATTTTCTTAAAGGGGTACTTGGTCTCGCCCGCGGTGCGCGCCGCGCGTTTGTATTCCACGCCGATCTGTTTGAAGCCCACCCAGGCGCTCATGCCGCGCAGAAAACGATGGCGCTCGCGCATCTTGTTCATCACATCCACCACCTTGCGATCCATCAAACGGAAATCACCGGTGTCGAGCGGAATCTTCACGTCGGTGATGCGATAGATCAGGCGATAGAACAGCGAAGCGGTCCACAACTTAAACCATGACTCGCCCTCGCGTTCGGCGCGCACAGCAAAAACCACTTCGTAGCCCTCCTGCCATTTCTTCGCCATTTCAAGAATCAATTCAGGCGGGTCTTGCAAATCGGAATCGATGATGACGACCGCCTCGCCGCGCGAATAATCCAGCCCGGCGGTCACCGCCACTTGGTGACCAAAATTCCGCGCGAAGATGACCGGGCGCACGCGTTTGTCTTTCTTTGCAAGCGCGCGGATGATGTCGCCCGACCCGTCGGAGGAACCGTCGTCCACAAGCACAAGTTCCCACGGCTTGCGCGTTTGCTCCATTACCTCTGACACGCGGCGATACAACTCGGGCAGGTTTTCTTTTTCATTGAAAATGGGGGCAACGATCGAATAAGTAATTTTCATTTTTTCTTTTCACAATAATTTTTTGACGGCATCCAGCGTCGGCTCGATAACCGGCGCGGACGCGACCGCGTTCATCGCGGCGCGGATGTCTTTGAGCCCACTGCCGGTATTTAACGCCAGGATGGGATTCTCGCTTCCGACCTCCCCGGTGGAAACTGCCCGCACAACCCCGGCATACGCCGCCGCCCCAGCCGGTTCGGCAAAAACGCCGACACTGCCGAGTTCGGCGATGGCTTTGAGAATCTCTTCGTCGGAAACGGTCAGGTACGTCCCGCCGGTTTCTCGCGCCGCGCGCACCGCTCGCACACCGTCGCGCGGCAGATCAACGGAAATCGAATCGGCAATCGTCTGCGCTTTCACGGGTTGAATCGTTTCGGTCTCCGCGTGGAACGCGTTCGAGATCACCGCCGAGCCTTCCGCCTGCACGCCGATCAGACGCGGCATGCGTTGCATCCAGCCGAGTTCAACGAGGTCTTTGAATCCCTTATGGATGCCCGAAATGATGTTGCCGTCGCCGACCGAAACGAAAACGGTCAGCGGCGGATGCTCGTGCCCTTCGCCGAATTCATCGTGCCATTTCGCGTGCGCGTCCTGCCACCATTCCCAAATCTCAAAGGCGGCGGTCTTCTTCCCCTCCGCCGTGAACGGATTGTAGCCCGTATTGCGACAATACCAGCCGAACTCGTCCGCGCATTTCACGGTGAGGTCGAACGCGTCGTCGTAGGTTCCGTCTACGAGAATCACTTTTGCGCCGAAGATGAGTAGTTGCGCCACCTTCGCCGGCGGCGCGGACTTCGGCGCAAAGATGATGGCTTTCTGCCCAGCCGCGGCAGACATCCCTGCGAGAGCCGCTCCGGCGTTCCCAGTCGAAGCGGTGACGACGATTTCCGCGCCGATCTCGTGCGCGCGCGCCACAACGATGGCGCTGGCTCTGTCTTTGAACGAAGCCGTTGGGTTGCGCGACTCGTCCTTCAGCCACAGGTTTTGCAATCCTACTTTTTTCGCGAGAGAGGTCAACTTGAAGACGGGAGTTCCGCCCGCCGCGTGGAGCGGAGTCGAATCGCCGACAGGTTCGTCAACCGGCAAAAGCGGCAGATACCTCCACAAGGACGGGTCGTTGCGCGAGAGAATATCTTCGGGCTGATATTTGGTTCTGATGGACTCGATGTCGAGCGTCACGTCCAAATTGCCGCCATCCTTGGGGCAGGTATACGCGACCTCGTTGGGGGAATATTCCGTCCCGCATAGCGAACAGCGATAGCCGAGGAATTTTGGCATGAGTTGATTTTACCCGATGTGGGAGAATGACAAAAAACCTCTCGTGGATGAGAGGTCTTCACCGAAAAATGAACGATTTGCTCATTGAATTTGCGATGGCGTTTTATGCCCTTTGTCAGTCCGCAGGAAGTCCGCGTCAAAACTTACAAGCGTCAAATCATATCGCGCGGCAACTGTGTATTGATAAGCATCGTCAAAATCCAACCTGAATTTTTTCGAGGCGGAAATTACCGCATCCATTTCATCAGGCAATAGAGACAATAAATTTATTCCGCCATTGACAAGAACATCATCCAGAAAAGCGCGAAAAGATTCATGCTGATTTCTTCTGAACAGCAATAGCCCAACTGAATGAAAGGAATAATCAGTGATGTAGAATTCATGTTCGGCGGATTTTAGCAGGAGGGCTTTGGCTTCTTCCGCTCTTTCTTGCGACAAGATGATCTCAAGAAAAATATTTGTATCAAGAAGAGCCTTCATTGTATCCGCCCCGTAATTCGGCTATCTTATGTTGAAGTTGAACGGATGTATATTGCTCGTTCAAATCCTTCAATACGCCTTCCCATTGGAATTTCATCGGGAGAACTTGCTTTTTTACACGATGCTTCAATAAAAACGCGGCAAAATCCTGCACCTCGGTTTGTAAGGCAGGCGGAAGTAATTTCAACATCTCCTGTAAGGATAACTCAGCCATGATTGTTTTCTCTGCTCTCTAACCATTTTACCCGATACAACGCCTTTTCCCAAAGTGGACCTCAGGCTTGAAACCTTGAGAGTCCATTAATCAATGTCCGCGGTGTTTTTCCTTCTTTTTCTCTTGCTTCATTTTAAACTTCACGATCTCCTCTTGTTCCCGCTGTTTCTTTGATTTCGATTGGCGTTCCTTCTTGTTTGCTTCAATTTGCAATTTCATCGCTTGCTGGGCTTTTGTCCCAATGCCTTCTTCGTAAACTTCCTTGCGGACTTCCCGTTGCATCCGTTTGAAATTCTTTTTGCGAACAATCCTCACCTGATCTTTGATCGGCTTGCCAAAATCCAGGTTTTTGTATTCACTGCGGATATATTCATACAACTGAGCGTCAGTTGGCTCAGGTCCAAACACCGCGCGTGATAGTTGATAAGCGCCTTCATCCTCGCGCTCGAATACGCCGACCCAAAATGGATCTTAAAAATACACCGTCAACTTTCCTTGCATTTACTTGTTTTTCTCCCTCTCCCAAATTTCTCTCGCAATGAACTCCTGATCCACAGGCAACTTATCAATCCGCACGCCGACCGCGCCGCCAGGATTCAATTCTCCCCAACGGACACGAAAGGTCCGAGTAAAGATTTTTGACATGAGGCTCCTGAAGTTGGGATAGATTTCACTCGAAAGTCCCCCGGTTTGATATAAAGTGCAATCTCCTCAGCCTCAACCGATAAATTTCTCCAGATGCGGACGCGCCAGCAGTAACGCCGCCAGCGATTTGGCATCGGGTATTTCGCCGCGTTCGGCGAGTTCAAAGGCTTGCTTCACCGGGATTTTTTCCACGGACAGGATTTCATCCGCGTCGGGCGCGAGCGGGTTGTGCGTTAACTCGATGGCGAGGAAGATGCCCATGAATTCGGTGGAGTAGCCGGGGGCGAGATAAAATTCCCCAATTTGGACCAGCTGTCCCGCCGCCATGCCCGTCTCTTCACGGATCTCGCGCGCGGCGCACGCGTCGAACGGTTCGTTGCCGTCGCGCGTCCCGGCCGGTAATTCCAGAAGATTAATACCTGCGGCATGGCGATACTGCCGTACGAACAAAATGTTCCCATTTTCATCCACAGGGATAATGATGACCGAGCCGCCATGTTCGACGATCTCGAAGTGCGTTTCGCGCCCATCCGGAGTTTTTAGAAAATCGCGGCGGATTCGGAATGTGCGCCCTTGCATGAGGGTGACCGATTTGAGCAATTCAAACGACATGGTAAGTTCCTATGGGTGGGATCTGTTTTGCATTATAAGACAAAAGCCCAGGCGATCTGCCCGGGCTTTTGAAGTTTCATGCTGAGATTACGGGATGCTTAACGTTTGTCCGACGTTAAATGTGGAGTCGAGCGTAATGCCTGAGTTGGCCTGCACAATGGCGGAGGGTTCGATGTCGCCGAATTTACACGCCACGCCATAGACGGTGGTGTCGGCGTTACCGGTTACGGTGTATGTGGTGGGATGCGCGCGCAACGCTCGTTCGCCGGGGAACGGCGAGGCAACACTGCTCAGATTCAATTGGAAGCCCGCGTAATAGACATTGCCGCTGCCCAATTGATTGACGGATAGCAGGGAATCGGGATCAAGGTTGTAGCGGCGCGCAATGCAGAATGGAAATTCCTGACTTTGAAGCACATACGTGGGCGGACGCGAACCCGATGGCACAGAGCCGGGTGTGGAGGTCACACCGCTAGGAAGAGCAAGTGTGGAGGTGGGGGTTGGCGACAGAGTAGTTGGCAGTTGCACGAAGGGTGTGGAGGTGAAGGTCGGGCTTTGCGGCGTAGTTCCATCGGGAGTGGTGGTGTTCAATAGGCTTGGGTTGATTCCTAGCGCGGTCTGTGTTGCAAAGATCTCCACGTCGGTCAAACCGGTTGCCTCTGTGGCGGGCGTGGCAAAAAAATTATCCGGGTTGATCGGTGTGTTCGTCACCGCAGGCGGCGTCGAATAGGGTTGATTGCACGCTGAAAGTAGAATTGCCGTCAGCATCATTGTGGAGGCAACTAACGTGCCTCGTTTCATTCCTGCCATAGTTTCTCCGTGTACAGAACAAAAGTTTCAACGATGGTAGCACATCCAAAGAGGCGCGTCAAGTTTACGGATGGTGATTTGGTTGGATGCAACGACCCTGTCAGGGAGGCTTTTACACCGGCACCGAAAATACCCGGATGGGATGTTGTTTACCCTTGAACAAAACCTCGCCCAGATCCTCCACTCGGATCGAATCTGTCAGACCTTCACGCGTATTCTGGTCAATCAAGATGGGTTTCCCCGCCGCTTTGGTGTGATCTTCGATGCGCGCCGCCACATTGACCGTATCGCCGACGCAGGTGTAAGTGGCGCGATGTTGTGTGCCGGTATATCCCGCGATCACTTTGCCGGTCGCGATCCCGATCCCGATCTCGATGCGCCCTCTGCCCTGCACGGCTCTCTGTTCGTTAAAGATCTGCAACAAGCCGATCATTTCCAACGCGGCGCTCACCGCCTGTTCACGGTGGTTCTCGTGAAAGGCTGGCGCGCCGAAGATCGCCATGAGCCCGTCGCCTTCCATTTGATTCACGGTTCCATGATTGCCGGTGATCGGGTCGAACATCAACGCAAAATATTCGTTGAGCATTTCGATGGTGGCGGCTGGCTCCTGATTTTCGCTCAAGGTGGTGAACGAGCGGATATCCGCGAACATGACCGAGGCGATCACATCCTTGCCGCCCAGCGAAAATCCCTCGCGCAGCAACTGTTCCGCCACTTCGGGCGTGGCAAACGTGCGGAATAAATTTCTCTGCTGGTCGCGCAAACGTTTCTTTTCAAGGCTGGCGTTTACGCGCGCGCGCAATAACACCGGGTTCAGCGGCTTGACGAGATAATCCTCCGCGCCCATTTCGATACATTTCACCACGCGGTCGAGTTCATCCGATGCGGAGGTCATGATCACCGGCAAGTCGCGCAGGTCATCGTCATCGAGCAACGCCTCCAGCACTTCAAAACCGTTCATCTCCGGCATGTCAATATCGAGCAAGATCACATCGAACGGGCGGGAGCGCAGCATCTCCATTGCGATCTTGCCATGCTCCGCCGTGAACACCACGTGTCCGTTCTGCTCGAGCGCGCGCGTCAACAGTAGACGGTTCACGCGATTATCGTCCACGACGAGCATCTGACCGGGCTCATGCGAGGACTTCATGACTTCAAGCCTCGAAGTTCACTGCAAGCGGACTTTACCGCTTCATCCAGGACGGTCAGCCTGTTCCCGGCATCCGTCAGCCGGTTCTCCCTCCCCAGCGTTTCCAACTCTTTCGCCAACTCCGCGACGCCCAGCGCGCCAAATGTCGCCGCGTTCGATTTCAATGAATGCGCCGCGCGGCGGAACGAATCGGAATCCTGTGCGGCAAGCGCGGCGCGGAGTTCCATCACCAGTTTCGGCGCATCCTCGAGACAAGTGTCTATCAACTCGTTGATAAAATCCTCCCCGGACATTTGTTTTAGATTGTCGAACGTCGCTTGGTCAATGTTTGGCATAGTGAGTTTCCTTTGGGAAGGGATTATAGGTGAACAAGTACACAGGTACACAAGTCTGTCGTGTTTACGCGTCTACCTGTTCACCTGTCTCCTCCCCGCCCGCGCTAACGCATCCACCAGTTCATTCACGCGGATGGGTTTGCTGATGTAATCTGCCATGCCCGCCGCGAGGCAAAGTTCGCGGTCGCCTTCGAGCGCGTTGGCGGTGAGACCGATGATACGCGGATGATTCTGCGACCACTTCGCGACGATCTGCCGCGTGGCTTCCAATCCGTCCATTTCGGGCATTTGCACATCCATCAGGATCACATCGTATTTTTGGCGCGCTACCGATTCTATCGCTTCCACTCCATTCGACGCCACGTCGGCGCGGTACCCCATTTGTTCGAGCAGTCTCAACGCGAGTTTCTGGTTCACTGCGTTATCTTCGGCGAGGAGAATCTTGAGCGGATGCCGCGCGGCAAATTCAGGGTCCAGCTTGAAGCGTTCGGTGACCGGTCTTTCATCCGGCGTTTTCGTTCCTATGAAGAGTCCCGCTAACGTATCGAATAATTGGGATTGTTTGATCGGTTTGGTGAGGTAGGCGGCAAATAGGTCGTCATCCACGCCCGCTTCACGCCGACCGAGCGAACTGAACAATACGATAGGAAGTTCCGCGCGCCCCGAGCGGATGCGCTTGGCGAGTTGCACACCGTCCATTTCGGGCATGTGCATATCGAGGATGGCAACGTCGAAGTTTTCGCCTTGCTGAATCCATTGGAGGGCTTGTTCGGGGAATTCGGTTTCGCGCGCGACCATGCCCCATTTGGACGTTTGCACATTGAGGATGCGCCGGTTGGTGGCGTTGTCATCCACGATGAGGATACGCTTTCCGCTCAGTTCTATTTGTTCGCCGATGAATTCGCGGTGCGCATTTCTCGGTAATTCCGCCGTCGGCGCGTGGATGGTAAATGAGAATGTGGCGCCCAAGCCCAAGCCTTCGCTTTCCGCCCACATGGAACCGCCCATCAATTCGACGAGTCGCTTGCTGATCGCGAGTCCCAACCCCGTGCCGCCATATTTCCGCGTGGTAGATGAATCGGCTTGCGAGAACGATTGGAAGATACGGCTCATGCCTTCCTCGGTGAGACCAATGCCGGTGTCGCGGACGGTGAACAGCAGGGTTCCCGGCGTTAAATCGGCTTGCGCTTTCACATCTGCGACCGGAATATGCGATACGCTCAGAACCACTTCGCCGCGGTCTGTGAATTTCACCGCGTTACTGAGCAGGTTGAGCAGGATCTGCCGCAGGCGCGCCTCGTCGCCGGAGATCACAGGCGGCACATCGTCTTCGAGGATGTAGGCGGTGTCGAGTCCTTTTTCTATGGCGCGCGCAGTCACAAGGTCCAGCGCCGATTCGATGCAGTCCCGCAGATCGAACGGCTGGGATTCGATATCCATCTTGCCCGCTTCGATCTTGCTGAAGTCGAGGATGTCGTTAATGATGGTGAGCAGAGCGTCGCCCGAATTGCGGATCGTGTCGGCGTAATCCTTTTGTTCGTCGTTGAGTTGCGTATCGAGCAACAAACCGCTCATGCCGATGACGGCGTTCATCGGCGTGCGGATCTCGTGACTCATGGTGGCGAGGAAGGAACTCTTGGCTTCGTTGGCTTGTTCGGCGGCGGCTTTGGCGGTCTGCGCTTCATCGAAGAGCCGCGCGTTTTCGATGGCGACACCCATGTTGGACGCCAACGTGGAGAGTAAGCGCACGTTATCTTCATTGAACGCGCGCGGACGATAACTCTGCACGTCTACCACGCCGAACACTTTGTCGCCGACCAGGATCGGAACGCCCATGTACGATTCGGGGTCTTGTTCTCCTGCGGGGGCGGTAACATACGCCGCCGCGCCGTGTTCGTCCATTTCATGCGCCGAGTGGAGCAATAACGGCTGCCGCGACTCGATGATGCGCGAGGTTAGTCCTTCGCCCAATTCCCACGGCGGTTCGTTCTCGAAATATGCGCCGTCGCAGTAACTGTAGGCGAGATTGATCACGCGGGTGACGGCATCGTAGAACAGGATGTCTACCACATCGGCTTTGAAGATGCCGCGTATTTTTTCGCCGACGATGTGCGTCACATTTTTGACGTCGAGGCTTTGCCCCATAGCATCGCCGACACTATTGAGGATGGCAAGTTCGGCGGCGCGTTGTTCGGTTTCGGTTAGCAGACGCTGGGTCTCGTCGAAGAGGCGGGCGTTTTCGATCGCAACGCCGGTGGCGTTGGCGATGGTTTCTATCAGGCGCAGGGCTGATTCGGCGAAGAAGTTTTCCACATCCAGGCTTTGAAGCGAGACGCCGGTGACCGAGTTCTCGCGGACGACGATCGGCGCGGCGCAAAGCGATTTGGGCAGGCGCGTCCGCGAGGAGTGAAAGTCCGGAAATCTTGCGGCGAATTCGGCAAAGTTGTCGTTGACCACGAAACTCTTTTTTGTGTCCACCACATGGTTAACTACATGGTTATGCAGGCTGGTAGCCAGTTTGGGCGCAATCTCCCATTCCTTTCCTTGTTCGAACGCGTATTCATACGTCATCATGCGCGTCTGCAAGTCAATGGTGTAGATCGCCACCGACTGCACATCGAACAGTTCGGTTAACCTCCTGCCAACCGATTGATAGACCGCCTTTTCATCCAGATTGGAAACCAACGCCTGCTGGACGGAGTTGAGCGCGCCCAATTCCGTATTGCGTTGTTCGGTCTCTTTGAGCAGGCGCTGAGTTTCGGTGAACAACCGAACATTCTCGATGGCAATCACTGCCTGGCTAGCGAAGGTCTTGAGCAAGACAATCTGTTTCTCGGTGAATGGAGTGGGCTCGTGTTTCCCAACGCCAATACACCCGATAGCTTCGCCTTCGCGCATCAAAGGCACCATGACGATGCACTGCATGTTGAGCGATTTTGTGTAACGGCGCGTGACCTCGGGCAAGTCGGGTTGTTGCATCATGTTAGGGATGTGGATGATGGCTTTGCCAAGCACCGTGCGCGAAGACAAACGGTCTGGGATAAGCGGCGCGGGGTACGAACGCTTCGCTTCCTCCACAGCCTCCGACGGGAAGTTGTATTGCGCCGATTCATAAATGTACTTGCCGTCGGTCCGATATAAATTTCCAAACGCCGCGCCCAGTAATTTCACCGCGTTCTCAGTAATTGCATCCAACACCGGCTGGATATCCGTCGGCGAACTGGCGATCACGCGCAAAATCTCGCTCGTGGCGGTTTGCTGTTCTAGTGATTCAGTGATCTCATGGTTCCGCTGTTGAAGTTCATTGAACAGGCGCACATTTTCGATGGCGATCACCGCCTGACTCGCAAACGTTTGCAAGAGAGCGATCTGCTTTTCCGTAAATGGCTTCACCTCGCTGCGCCGAATTACAATCGTGCCAACGGCGTTCCCTTCGCGCAAGAGAGGCGCGCTAAGGATGGTCCGGCGATTCCCCTGTGAATGAATTTTTTTACTCAGTGGGAATTCAGCGTCGCTCTCGGCTTGAATATCGTGGATATGAATGGCTTTTCGAAGCAGGATGGAACGCGCCCCTACCGAGCCGTAGTCCAGAGGGATATCAATTTCATTGGGTTGCACGGGGATGGGCCCGAAGTGCGCCGCGTGTCTCATATGATCGCCTTCCAATCGGAAGATCAAGGCATCGTTCGCGCCGCAGACACGCGTCGCGTTCTCTGCGATCACATCCAACACCGGTTGGATATCGGTGGGCGAACTGGCAATCACGCGCAAAATCTCACTCGTGGCGGTTTGTTGTTCGAGGGTCTCAGTGGTATCGGCGAACAATTGCGCGTTCTGCACCGCAATCACCGCCTGACGCGCGAGACCGTTCAGGAATTCCAACTCGGCTTCGACGAATTCGTTTCCCTTGCCGTGCCGCCAAACCGACATCAAGCCTTTCAAATCGTCATTGACGAGCATCGGCACGGCGATCATGTGTTCGTCGGGAGATTCCACTGTCCCCTGAATCAGAAGCGTGCGCGGGTCGGCGTTTGTGTTATTCACGATCTCGCCGACTTTCGTACGGGCAATGTCGCCAAGCAATCCTTCGCCCAGTTTGATCGTGTCGTTGCGGAGTTCCTCCGCTTCGCCTCCGACTGCGGCAATGGCGCGGAAGGCGCTGCCGTCGCCTTCGGGGAGGAAGACCGCGCTCAGGTCGCCGCCGAGAAGTTCCATGGCGTGAGTGGCGATACTTTGCAAAACGGTCTGCGCTTCGAGGCTGGAGGAGATATCGCGGCTGATATCCAGCAAGGCAGAAGTCTCACGCGCGCGGCGTTGAGTCTCGGCGTGCAATTGTGCGGTGTTGATCGCCGCGCCGGCATTGGATGCAATGGTGATGAGCAGGCGCAAATCGTCGTCGTTGAATACGCCTTCCTCGGTTGTGCTTTGCACGCTCAACACGCCGATCGTCTCTTTGCCCGATTTGATCGGCACACCGAGGTACGAGAGCGCCTCGCGTCCCACGAGGGTCGCGCCCAATTGCTTGCGGCGTTCATTGATGTCTTTGTTGATCAGCAACGGCTCACCCGATTGAATGATCTTGCTCGTGAGTCCCTCGCCGAATTTGAACGTTGTGAAATTTTCGCCGTGCTGATATGGGAAGCGGATGGTGTTCGTCTGTTTGTCCAACAGCGCCACATAGACGATATCCGCCTCGAAAATTTCCCGCGTCTGACTCCCGATGAGTTGAATCATCGCCTCGAGATCGGTCTCCGCCACAAGCGCTTGACTCACCGTGCTAATGGCGGCGAGTTCCGAAGCGCGCTTGCGTTCCTCGTCGAACAGGCGCGCGTTCTCGAGCGCGACGCCCAAACTAGATGCCAGTGTCTGGAGCAAACGCACGTCCGCATCGGAGAATGCGTAGTCGCGCTCGAAATTCTGCACATTGAGTCCGCCGATCACCTCGCCGCCGATCAGAATCGGCACCGTGAGCCATGATTTCGATAGTTTCTGCGACCCGGGATAGATGAACTTGTGCTGATATTTTGCTCTATCCTCATCCGACTGAAGCAATAATGTCTCTTTGGTTTCGAAGACATACGAGGTCAAGCCCTGTCCCAACGGGAAGGATTTATCGCGAAAGACTTGATCGTCTTCGTACAGATACTTGAGAAGCACAAGGTTCTTCGCGCGGTCAATGATGGCGATGCCCGCGCCTTGCGCGTCGAAGATCTCGCGCATCTTGTCACCGACCAGTTCGTAGATCGCCTGCATCTCCAGTTTGGAGGCCAGCCCCTGTTGCACGCTGTTGATGATCGCCAGTTCTGCCACGCGTTCCTGTTCGGCATTGAAGAGACGCGCGTTCTCGAGGGCGATGCTCATCGAGTTGGCGATCGTCGTCAACAAACGCACATCCGACTCAGCGAACGCGTTTTCCATATCCAAATTTTGCAAGCTGATGATGCCCGTCACCTGGTCGCCGACGATCATCGGCACGAAGAGAAGCGATTTGGGTTCCTCGCCTTCGAGAACTGGTTCCTCCCCAAGTTCAACTGTGATCTTGCGATAATCCTGATTGATCAGCCACGGTTGGCGCGTTTCGACCACACGCTGGCGGAACTTGTCAATGGGCACAGGTCTGTCGAAATGGATCCGCTCACCGCGCTCGATTAAATATTTGTGATCAATTTCGCCGCGAGCCGAGGTATACAGCGAAATCAGCGTCGCTTGCGCGTTGAAGATCTCGGTCACCTTGTCGCCGACGAGGTCAATGATGGACTGGAACTCCAATTTGGATGCCAGCCCCTGTTGCACGCTGTTGATCACCGCCAGTTCGGCGTTGCGTTCTTCGGTCTCTTTGAGCAAGCGTTGGGTTTCATCAAACAGACGGGCATTTTCAAGGGCAACGCTCATGGAGTTGGCGAGGGTTTGCAACAAACGTACATCTGATTCGCTAAAGGCATGCTCTGTCTCATAGTCATTTATATCAATCAATCCTCGACATTGTTCTCCGGTGACAAGCGGAACCATGAGCATTGATTTCTCTTTATCGAGTGTTCCGGGAATCGTATAACTACCGTATTTTTCTTGTTCTTCCTGCATGTTTTCGTTGATAACAAGCGTTTTGCGTGTGGTAATGACATAATAACTAAACCCTGTTTCCGGAAGCGGTTGAGATTCAACTGAGATACGTTCTCCACCATCATACATGTAAGGATAATGAATTAGGTTTGTCTGCGGGTCGTAGATGCGAATCCCCACATCCCTTTGATTAAATATCTCGCGGATTTTATCCCCCACCGCTTCATAGATTCCCTGAATGTTGAGTTCTGCCGCCAAAGCCGCTTGCACACTATTAATGATGGCGAGTTCGGCATTGCGCTCTTCGGTAACTTTTAAGAGACGTTGAGTCTCATCGAAGAGACGCGCATTCTCGAGCGCGATGCTCATCGAGTTGGCGAGGGTTTGCAGCAGGCGCACATCCGATTCGCTGAAAGCGTGTTCCTGCACAAAGTTACTCAACGAAATAACTCCACGTACCTGATCCCCTGAAATCATCGGTACATACACCAGCGATTTCTCGCTTTGCGTGCCAGGCAAAATGTAGCTGCCGTACTTTTCCACTTCCTGTAGAATGTTTTCGTTGATAACTAGCGGCTGGCGTGTACGAATTACATGTGCATTGAAACCTTTTTCACTGAGTTGGATGGAGTCAATATCGACGCGTTTACCATTTTCATAAATATAGGGGAAATGCATCAGATTGTTTTTCGCGTCAATGATGCTGATTCCCATATCCGACTGATCGAAGATCTCGCGAATCTTATCGCCGACGGCATCATATATACCCTGAATGTTGAGTTCAGCCGCCAAAGCCGCCTGCACGCTGTTGATGATGGCAAGTTCCGCATTGCGTTCTTCGGTGATTTTTAACAGGCGTTGCGTTTCATTGAAGAGACGGGCGTTTTCAAGCGCGACGCTCATCGAGTTGGCGAGAGTTTCGAGCAGGCGCACATCCGATTCACTGAAAACATTTTCGCGTTTTGAATCCTGCAAGGAAAAGAATCCCTTGACCTCCGAGCCTACGAGAAGCGGCACAAAAAGCGCCGAGCCTCCAGAAGCATAGGTCTGGGCTGTCTCGTTACTATACTCATCCAAATCATAAATGCCGTATCTGGCAGATGCTTCCATCAGATTTTGATTGATCAGGAGCGTTTGTTTCGTTTCGTCAAAGTATTCGAAGAATCTTTTATCCTTTATCTTCGAGAGGTCGTAGCTGCGAATCTCTTGCATTCCATAACGGACCTGAGCCATTTGCTCTTGACGATTGTATGTAAAGATTAAAACGCCTGGCACATCGTCGAAAATCTCTCGGATCTTGTCGCCGACTAGATCGTAGATCGCTTGGATATCGAGTTTGGAAGCAAGACCTTCCTGCACGCTGTTGATGATGGCAAGTTCGGCGTTGCGTTCTTCGGTAACTTTTAAGAGACGTTGAGTCTCATCGAAGAGACGCGCGTTTTCGAGCGCGGTTCCCAATGAAGCGGCGATGGTAGTCAGAAGGCGTAGTTCAGATTCACCGAAGGCATTCTCGCGTTCGTGGTTTTCGACACCAATAAGACCAAACACTCGATCACTGCTGATAATAGGAACACTCGCCACAGACTTACCTAGGTCAGTGCCCGGTGCGGCGATAATATTGTGTTTTGCAAAATCAGCGGCTGTATTGAATACAAAGGGCTTGCGCGTTTTTTGCATAACTTCAAACGGACCATCGCTATCTGGTTTTACAGATGGTGGGTTTAATAATCGTTCCCCATGTTCATAGATATACAAGAAATGCAACAGATTTTCTTTCTCGTCGTACCAACGAATATTAAGATCGCCAGTATTGAGCACCTCACGCAATTTATCGCCGACCAAATCCACAATGGCTTGGAAGTCCAGCTCGGCGGCGAGTCCCTGCTGAATGGAGTTGATGATCTGCAATTCCGCTACGCGTTCCTGTTCGGCCTTGAAGAGACGTTGAGTCTCATCGAAGAGACGCGCGTTTTCGAGGGCGGTTCCCAATGATGCGGCGATGGTGGTCAGCAATCGCAGTTCGGATTCGCCGTAGGCATTCTCGCGCTCGAAATTTTCTAAACTGATTGTACCCACCACGCGATCCTTGCTAACAATCGGCACAGATACAAAGGACTTGCTCTGGTCGGTATCCGCAATCAGGGTAGCGTTGTATTTTTGATAATCAGCAAACGAATTGAACACGATTGGTTGTCGCGTTTTTTGATGGGCTTCGAAAATTCCGTTCGGTAGCGGTGGCAGGGGTTCAACCACCAATCGTTTTCCATGTTCATATTCATAAAGAGAATGTATTAGATTCGTTTTTTCATCATACCAACGGATGCCCATATCGCCCATATTCGATATGTCGAACACTTCCCGCAGATTATCGCCGACCAAATCTACGATGGCTTGGAAATCCAACTCGCTGGCGAGTCCCTGCTGAATCGAGTTGATGATTTGTAATTCAACAACGCGTTCCTGCTCGGCTTTGAAGAGGCGTTGCGTTTCATCAAAGAGACGCGCGTTTTCGAGCGCGGTCCCCAATGAAGCGGCGATGGTGGTCAACAGGCGGACTTCTGATTCGCCAAAGGCATTTTCCAGTTCGAAATTCTGAGTGCCGATAAGACCGCGCACACGGTCACTACTGATAATGGGTATCCAGATAACGGATTTTGTGGCCTCGTTATCTGTGCCGGGAATAATAAACGCCTTCAATTTTTCTATTTCCGCAACGTTATTAAACACATAAGGCTTGCGCGTTTTTTGCAGAGTATCGAAGACCCCACCTGCAGGCGGGTTCATTGGTGGAATGCTCAGCCGCTCTCCGTGTTCGTAATTGTAAAGAAAATGAAGCAGCTTAGTCTTTTCGTCATACCATCTGATCTCAAAATCAGGCGTGTTGAACACTTCACGCAGTTTATCCCCCACCAAATCCACAATGGCTTGAAAGTCCAACTCGGCGGCGAGTCCCTGCTGGATGGAGTTGATTAATTCAAGTTCCGTCTCGCGCTGTGCGAGTTGTTGTTCGATAGTTTGTCCCGCGTCCGTTCTCCGCCTTTTTGCTGGCTTTGACTTAACAGCCTTCAACGCCCGTTTCGCAGGCTTGCTTCCGCCCTTTGGCTTCGTCAACTTTTTCGCCGACAACTTCCGCGCCATTCCATTACTCCTCAATCAATGGTTCGACAACGTCTGGATGATACAGCCCGCCAAAATGAAAGTCAATGGACAATTTGACAGTGCGTCGCACCGCACAGTCGGACAAATCTACCCTTCAGACTTGACCCGCCTTTATCGGTGCGAGGCGCCCTCGATCATCGCACGGATATTCCCAAGCGGCGTGGACGGGACCAGATCACAGCCAGGCCAGACGGCGTCCACGCCCGCTTCTTTCGACCTTTGAACTGCCTCGCCCACCTCAGCCGCCTCGCCCTTCGACAACAACGCCACAGGATCGAGATTCCCGAACAGCATCGCATCGGTCAACGCGGCGCGCGCCTCGTTGAGATTCACCGTCTGGTCGAGCGAGATTGCCTCCGCCCCAGTCTGGTTCAACCACCCCAGCGACTTGCTCACATTCCCGCACACCGACAACACACGCGGACTCGGCAACCTCTCGATCAAATCCTTCTCCGCAGGCAAGACGAACTGCTCATACTTCGACGGTCCGATGAACCCCGGCGACCCGCCCATATCGTGGATCGTGATAAAGTCTGCGCCAGCCTCGCGGCAGACATTGCCAATCCTTGCGAGGAAAGAGGAGAGATGAAAGAGCGCATCGAGGACAGCCTGTGGCTCCCGCTTCATCTCGATAAACAAATTCTTCGGGTTGCACAAATACAACAGCAACGTATACGGACCCGGTATCATCCCCGAAATCACAACTTCCGTGCCAATATCCTGTTTCACCAACCGAATCGCTTCAAGACCAATCCCCAGCCTCCCAGTCTCTAATCTCTCAATCTCCAGTCTCTCACCCGCAATTCCCCCAATTCTCAAATTCTCTGTGTTCTCTGTGGCTAATTCTTTTACCGAATCAAACACCGCCCTCTTCACCTGCGGAAACCCCTCGCTCGCGAAATCCAACTCCGCGCCCAACAACTCGGCGGGCAAACACAAATCCAGCGGCAAGGTCGCGGACGGCATCCCTGTGGACTTGAACGTACTCGCCGCCGCGCGCGCCATCTTCCCCGCGTCGTGATGGACTTCATGGAGCGATAACCCTTCGCTTGCCAATCCCTCCTCCGTGACGTGAATCAAACCACTGAACGCAGGTGGCTCCGAAAGTTTATTTCCGTTCAACAGTGAAAGAATGTCAATGCGAGAATTCATGATAGTATCTTTCCAAACAAGCGATAGAGGATTTCTTTTCCCAGCGGATACAACGGAAGCAAATCAACGCGATAGCCTTTGCCCGCGTATTCCTGCATCAACGTGCGCGCCTGCAACAGCACATCACGGTCCCAGCCGAACGGAAGCGACAATAATTTTTCGATGGCGGGATGCATCTTCGCGTTCGTCTTCTGGTAAAACAACCGAAACTGCAACTGCCACGCCTCCAACTCGCCGTACACTGAAAGCGCGGTGACGAGTCCTTGTTGTAAATGTTTCACCTCGTGGATCAACAGCGTCAACACATGCGGGTCGGCGGGATTCGTTCCGAGCGAATAATAAACCGTGTTGAGATGGATCGTCTTCAACGGCGTCCAAAACGCGCCGACGTTCTTTCGCGCTTTCCAAAAGCCGATGTACGTCTTTCGCTTTCGCAAGAACGACGCGGCGTTTTGTCCCTCCTCGCCAAAGCGCTCCAGCGAAAGCAATAAGTTCTGGCTCCAAGCCGCCCGCGTCATTTTTGATAGCAAGTGAGAGTCGCTCCGATTACAATTATCGTCTCGCGTTATTGAGTGCGTCGCACCACACGATGGAATCAAATCCGCTTCTGGAAGTGCAACGCACCCTCAACGCCAGTATAAATCATCTGAGGCAAACATGCGACCAGTGGCAATTTTGGGAATCGGACAGACACAAATCGGCGAACATTGGGACAAATCCCTGCGCGAGATCGGCGGTGAAGCCGCCTTCGCCGCCATGCAAGATGCAGGCGTGGACAACGTCGACTCGCTCTTCGTCGGCAACATGCTCTCGTCCACCGTCAGCGGGCAGAACCAACTCGGCGCGTTCTTCGCGGATTGGATCGGGCTATGGAAACAGGAAGCGGTAAAAGTGGAAGCCGCGTGCGCCTCCGGCGCGGCGGCGTTTCGTTCCGCCCTTATGGCTGTCGCGGCAGGCGACATTGACTCGGCGCTTGTGGTCGGCGTCGAAAAGATGACCGACAAAGCCGGGCACGACGTCACTTCCGCGCTCGCCACCGCCGCCGACGCGGACTACGAGCTGGAACAAGGCATTTCGTTTGTCGGGTTGAACGCGCTGATCATGCGTCGCTACATGCACGAGTTCGGCTGGAAGCACGAAGACTTCGCGCCGTTTTCGATTAACGCCCACGCCAACGCTTTGCATAATCCATTCGCGCGCTTGCATGAAAAAATTAACGTTGAAAAATTTGAGAAGTCGTCCATGGTCGCCACGCCGATCAACCTGCTCGACGCGTCACCGACGGGCGACGGCGCGGCGGCGGTGGTTATCGTCCCTGCGGAGAAGGTCGCTTCATTGAATGGCAAGCCGCGCATCACCATCGCTGGTTCCGCCTCTGCAACGGACACAATCGCTGTCCACTCGCGCAAAGACCCGCTGTTTTTATCCGCCGCGTATGAATCGTCGAAGCGCGCGTATGAAATGGCGAACGTCTCGCCCGAGGACATTGACGTGTTCGAATTGCACGACGCGTTCTCGATCATGGCGGCTCTCTCGCTGGAGGCGTGCGGATTCGCGGAGCGAGGGCAGGGGGTGCGACTCGGCTTGGATGGGCGAATCAGCCCGAAGGGAGAAAGACCCGTCTGCACTAGGGGCGGGCTAAAAGCACGGGGGCATCCGGTTGGGGCGACGGGAATCTATCAAATCGTGGAAATTGTCCAGCAATTACGCGGCGAGTGTGGCGCGACCCAAGTGGATGGGGCGAGAGTCGGCATGGCGCAGAACATCGGCGGCTCGGGCGCGACCATCCTCACGCACATCCTCAAAGCGGAATGACAAATTTCATGTCGAAAACCCGTTTTTTGTTTTGAAATATTTTGCCGTTTGTTATATACTTGTTCATGTCAGGAGGCAGTATGGCAGATAAACGAAAACTCGGTCGTCGTGAATTCACCTACTACATGCCGGTGAAGGACGAAGCGACGAAACAGGTTATTGGCTATCTCTCCGATATCAGTTCAGGCGGGTTCAAATTGGATGCGCCGAAGAACATCGCGCCGGGACAAGATTTTCGGATGCACATTGATCTCACGCCCGATATTTCGGCAGACCAGACCGCGATGGTGTTCATCGCCCGCAGCAAGTGGTCGCATCCCGATTATGTTGACCCCAACACCTATAACGTGGGCTTTGAGATCATCAACATCGCGCCCAGCGACATGCTCATCTTCCAGCGTATGTTCGAGAAATACGGTTCGGAAACGCACCGCAAAGGCTCAGACGACTACTTGTGGAGGTGATTCTCCGGTTCGCGCGTTGAGACGGACGGCAATTGCCGTCCGTTTTTTCGTAGGCTGGCGCGGCGGTTTAACTGCCGCGCTAACTGTTGTACAATGGGCGCATGATATTCCGAATTGTTCGTTCCATCATCCGCTTGTTGATGAAACTGATCGCCGATATAGAAATTCACGGGCTTGAAAAAATCCCCGAAGGGAACCTGATCGGCGCGGCGAATCACCTGGGCAGGCTGGATACCGCCGCGCTGCTGGCAGTCATTGACCGCGAAGATATCATCATGCCGGTGGCGGAGAAATACAAGAACCACTGGCTGTTTGGAATGATTGGACGAGCGGTCAATGCCATCTGGCTCAATCGTTTTGAAGCGGATTTTTCCGCGCTGCGCGAAATTCTGGCGCGCATGAAAGACGGCGGCTTGCTCGTCATCGCGCCGGAAGGGACGCGCTCGAAGACCGAATCATTGCAGGAGGCGAAACTCGGCGTCGCGTTCCTCGCCAGCAAAAGCGGATTCCCGGTCGTGCCTGTCGCGGTGACCGGCACCGAAGACCGCCTCATTGTTGAAAATCTGAAACGACTGCGCCGGTCAAGAATCGTGGTGCATGTGGGTCAACCGTACAAGATCGAAATTCCAAAGGGAGTCGGGCGCGAACAGGCGTTGCGAGAAGCCACCGACGATCTCATGTGCCGCATTGCGGCAATGTTGCCCGAAAAATATCGCGGTTTTTACGCAGATCATCCCCGTTTAAAGGAACTGCTCAACCAGCCATGACGCTTCGCATCCTTCGATTCGTAATCCGCGTTTTGATCCGACTCATCGCCCGCGTCGAAATTCACGGCAGGGAGAACGCGCCGCCCACCGGCGGGATGATCCTTGCCGCGAACCACCTCGGCTTCCTCGATATTGTGTTGGTGTATTACGCGATCGACCGCACCGACCTGTTCATCCCGGTCGCCGAAAAATGGGAAAAAATCTGGTGGATTCGGGCGCTGAGCAAACCCCTCAATTTATTGTTCGTTGACCGCTTCAACCCGGACCTGAAAGCGATTCGCAAAATGATCGCGCTGATGGAGGACGGCAAGTGCCTGATCATCGCCCCCGAAGGGACGCGCTCGCGCGTCGGTTCGTTGATCGAAGGGAAGCCGGGCGTCGCTTACCTTGCGGCGCGTTCGGGGTTCCCGGTCACTCCGGTGGGAATCACGGGGACGGAGGATAAGGTTGTCCTCGATAACTTGAAACACTTCAGAAAGTCGTCCATCACGTTGACCGGCGGCAAGCCGTTCATTGTTCCTCCGCTTCCCAACAAAGACCGCGATGCCGCGTTGAGAAATGCCACCGAAGAGATCATGTGCCAGATCGCGGCATTGTTGCCGGAGAAATATCGCGGCGTGTATGCGAGACATCCGAGAACGAGGGAGTTAAGTGGTGAATCAAAGTGATTCTGCTTCGTCTCAGCTTAACTGACCAGCAACGATTTCAACGCCTCTTTTGCTTTCATCACCGCCTTTGCCCTGTGGCTGAGGCGGTTTTTTTCGTCCATGGGGAGTTCTGCCATCGTCTTGCCGAGTTCGGGGAAGAGGAAGATGGGGTCGTAGCCGAATCCGTCCGTGCCGCGTTCTTCGGAGATGATCTCGCCTTCGCAGGCGCCTTCGGTAATTTGTAATTTGTAATTGGTGTCAGCAATTGCGATCGTGGCTTTGAAGCGCGCGATCCATGGGCGGGGGAAGGGTTGCAGGTTTTTGATGAGGAAGGCGCGGCGTTCGGCGTAGGTGAGTTTGACGCCATTTGTCGAGCCGTAGCGTGCGGAGTACAAGCCGGGTTCGCCGTTGAGCGCGTCCACTTCCAAGCCGGAGTCGTCGGCGAGGGAGATCAGTCCGCTGGCTTGGGCGAAGGCGAGGGCTTTCTTCGCCGCGTTCTCGGCGTAGGTGAGTCCGTCTTCGACGACATCGAGTTCGAGGTTGAGGTCCGCTGGCGTGACGAGTTCGAAGCCTGTATCTTTCAACAAGTCTTGGAGTTCTTCGATCTTGTCTTGGTTGTTGGTGGCGAGGAGGAGGGGCATGGGAAAACCGTAAGTAGTAATTGGTAATTTGAGAATTGGAGGATTAGAGAATTGAGACTGGAGATTAGAGACCAGAGATTAGAGACTAGAGATTGGATGATTCTCTTTTTTCAATTTGTTCAATCGCCCATTTTGCATGTTCGCGTACCATCGGTTCGTCGTGGTTGAGGGCGGTTTGGAGGACGGGGAGGGCGTACATGTCGGCGGTGTTGCCGAGGGCGACGGCGATGTTGCGCAGGTAGCCGCGTCGCTTGGCGCGCGAGATGGGAGTCCGCTTGAAGCGGCGATTAAAAGCCTCAGGAGTGAGAGTCAGTTCGTCCGTCGGAGAGGGAAGCGGCTCGTTATCTGAAAAGGCTGGATCGCCTGCAGGCGCGAATCGATTCCACGGGCAGACCATCTGGCAGATGTCGCATCCGAAAGCCCAGTTGCCGATTTTGTCACGCAGTTCAACAGGGATGTCGTCTTTGAGTTCGATGGTGAGATAGGAGATGCAGCGGGTCGCGTCGAGCGTGCGGTTTGGCAAAATGCAAGCGGTGGGGCAGGCGGTGATGCAGCGCGTGCACGTGCCACAATGGTCGGTGACGAATGGCGGGTCGGGTTCGAGTTCGAGGTCGAGCAAAATTTCGGAGAGGAAAAAATACGAGCCTTGCTTGGGGTTGATGAGGCAGGAATTTTTTCCGATCCAGCCGATGCCGGCGCGCTGGGCGAGGTCGCGCTCGAGGATGGGACCGGTGTCTGTGTAGTAGCGGTTCTTTATCGGACGTTCAACCTGTTTCTCGATGAATTGAACGAGTTCCGCCATTCGAGCGGGGAGGATGTTGTGATAATCTTCGCCGCGCGCGTAGGATGCGATTTGTATTTCACCCTCACCCTGCCCTCTCCCTGAGGGAGAGGGGTATGCGGTTGCTAAAACTAAAATGGATTTACATTCGGGGAGGATTTGTTTGGGGTCGGCGCGGCGGGCGCGAGCGGTTTCGGTGGCGAGATAATTCATCTCGCCGTGATGACCTTGCGCGAGCCAATGCTCGAATGTGGAGTAATGCGCGGGAGGTTCAGGAAGAGTCACGCCAGCGAGGACGAATCCCAGCTGGCGTGCTTTGTCTTTGATGATCTGTTTGAGGTCTTGCGTCACGAGTTATTGCACGATGATCTTTACGTAGATGGCTTCAGGGAAGGTAACATTTTTGGGATTTGTCATTGTCCACGTGCTGACATATTGCCCGACAGCGCTCGGCGCTTTGAACTGAATCGAAACTTCCACTTCTTGTCCCGGCTGAATGACCTCGGTGAAGGCGATGAATTGACCGGCCATCTTGTCGCCGGTGCCGGTAAAGGTCAGCGCGTAGCCGGCGCCCCAAGGGCATGTGCCGGCGTTCTTCACCCGCCAGGTTTTTATAAATTCCTGTCCGGGGGTCATCAGGGTGTTATCGGGGATGTTCACATCAATAGTAGCTGGATCATAGGAAAGCAGATCACAGAGTCCCTCTTCTGTGCCAGATGCGGTCGTGGATTCTGATGCCGGCTCTTGTGTCGCCGCGACCGTCTCTTCGGCTTCGGGCGTGTCAGTGGCAGATGCTTGGATTGTCGGTGTGAAAACCGCCGCCGTTAGCGTGAATTGTGCGACCACCGTGCTGGCGGCGGAGGTGCGCACTGCCGCCACATCCGGCGTCGGTTCGGCGGGAGTGGCTTGTCCACCACATGCCGCGAGTAGGAGGATTACCAGAAAGGAGGTGAAGATGATTTTACGTTTCATAGCATCTCTTTTCATTGCGGAGTTATTTTTTAACAGTGAAGTACACCGAGAGGATCGTGCCGAAATAATAGCCCTTGTCGTTGCGCATGCGCCAGTGTCCTTGATAATCGCCGGGCGTGAGCGGAGCGGTCAGTTTAATGGCAATGTTAAGACCTTCTCCGCTTAGAACGATATCGCTTGTTTTCTTGAACTCGAAGTTGTATGGGTCAATGGCGGTATCTCCGCCGATAAATACCAGCGCAAAACCTTCATCCCATGCGCATGTTCCGGTGTTTCTGATCGCCCAGATTTTTGTAAAATCTTCTCCCGGTTTCAAGACAGATCCATCTGGAATGGTGATATCGCCTTCGAAAACGCTATTGCTGCATTCGTCTCCGAGGGCTGCGGTTGCGCCGGCCTGGGTAGGAGAGGCGAGAGGAGTAAAACCCGGAAGCGGCGTGACATTAAACGAAATTGTGGGAATCCCGCCTGTGGGGGAGGCGCTGTTGGCGGTTAGCGCGATCGTGGCGATGGATGCAATCGTATTGGTCGGTTCAGGCGTTGATGTAGGAAGAGCCAGCGCGGTGCCGGTCATCTGGCTGGAGAGTTGCGCGACCGTAGTGCCTACGATCGAAGTGTTGATCGCATTGAGGTCTTGTGTAGGGACGGGCGTTGCGCCAAAATTACAGCCTGCAAGGATCAAACTGATGCCGAGCAGGATGGGCGCGGCACGCCCGAAAGTGTTTCGAACACGCATGTGAATACCTCCGAGAAAAACCGTCAAACGAGTGTGCTGGAAGCGACATCGTTTCATCGTTGCCGCTTCCAGCATCATTATATCGCAATTGTTTTTATGGGTTACGGCGTTGCAGTAGGCGTTTCGGTGGGCGTTTCAGTAGCCGTCGGCGTTACGGTGACAGTGGGAGTTTCCGATGGGGTGGAGGTAACGGTCGAAGTGGGCGTGACAGTTAGCGTCTGCGAAGGAGTCGGGGTGAACGTCGAAGTGGCGGGGTCGGAACTTTGCCGCGTGATGCGTGGGTTTACCCACATTGCGAAGTCGTCATGCGATGTGCCGTTCGCGAGGACGGTCAAGATAAATTTGACCTTTTCACCGCGCAGCGCGCTCAGGTCAACGCTGACGGGATAGTACAACCCTTCGTAGACCTCCTGCCATTGGGCGAGCGTTTTTACATCGCCGTTCCCGATCTGATATTGCAGGCGAAAGATCACATTACAATCGGTGGCGCCGCGCTGACATCCGATCAAAGCCTGGAAACGATCGCCGTTCTTCACATTGAAATTAGGGAATTTACCGGTGATAAAACCCGTTCCAGATTTATTGGGATAGGTAAGCAGCGCGTCGCCGCGTGAGACGCCGTCCTCCATTTTCGGTGAGTTCAGCGCGCGGACGAAGCCTCTACTATCGCCTTCCGTGCCGGGGCATCCGAGGTTCTTTGTTTCGCTTCTCCAAACGGCATCGCAATAATTGGCGAAGAAATCGTACACAGCCAGCGTGTATCCGCTGACGGTAACATCCACGTAGAAGTTGGATTCGCTATTTGTACCAACCCCAAACAGGACTCCCGACGCGTTCTGTAATTTCCAATTGCCTCGATAGCGTCCATCTGAGCCCGGCGCGGTGAGGTTGAGTGGGATATCCACGGTCTGACCGGGGGCAACCTGCACCGGCATGGGAACGGAATTCGACGCCCCGAATTTTTCTCCGCTAACGTACACGATGGCATAGGATTTGGTCCATGTGCAGGTGCCGACGTTCTTGAACCGCCAGATTTTTGTGAAGGCGCTGCCGCGCCCGACCACCGCGCCATCTGGGAAGGTTACATCGGTGACAAACGCCGCCGCGTCGCATTTTGTGATTTGAATAGGCGGCAAGTTGGTAAACGTGCTGAAAGGCGTTACGCTTGAGGTAGGAATCGAAAGCGTAACCGTAACCGTTTGCCCCGGCGTGACTGTGTTCGCCGCCTGTGTGGACATGGCGCCCAGCGTCTCCGCGGCAGAGGTGTACAGCGCGTTCAAAGTCTCCGCTGGTTGCGGAGAACTCGTTGAAAATGGTCCGCAGGCTAGGATGGTCGCCAAAGCGATAGCGAGCAAAAAGCCTTTCTTGAAATTAATAGGTTTCATAAATGCCTCCATGATATTCGGCATGGTTTTAAACGTCAAAGGAGGCTGGCGAGTTCCCAAAAAAGAAGCCGAAGCGGATTTTCCGCCTCGGCTTCGGTTGATCAGGGACAAGGGTTGGAGAAGACCGCTTTGTCGAACTCGATCAGTTCCGGCTCAACGACGATGATTTGCATCCACCTGTCGTTGGGGCTGTCTCCCCGTCCTACCACCCATTCGCGAGAAACAGTTTGCGAACCTGCAGCGTCAAAATCTAAACCCTTTACCCCACTTTCGTTTCCATCCTTTTGCTCCCAGTAATAACTAAACTCGTAGGGTCCGTTCGTTGTAATGGTCGCATAGACCGTGTATTTCACATTGGCGGGGCAGCCCGCGGCCGGTTCACGGACAATGTTGTAGGTCACACTCAGCACGGTTGACTCTTGCTGGGGTCTTTTATCCACCTGGATCGTGGCATAAAACGCCTGGCTATATTGTCCGACGCCGAAATTTTTGTTCCATGGCGTTTGCAGACGCCAGTAACCGGTATAAAACCCTTCCGCTTCCGGCGCTTTCAATTGAACTGTGATCGGGATATCGTCACCGGGCGGGACGATCTCTGCCAAGTTGTAATACGTTGCGCCGCCCATCGCATCGCCGCTCCAGAAGATCAACTTATACGAGTAATCCCATGTGCACGTACCCACATTGCGGATCGTCCATGTTTTGGAAAAGTCAGCGCCAGGTTTGAAGACGGCTTGATCCGGTGGATATTCACTGACAAAAACCGCGTGAATACAATCTGGGTCGGAGGGCGCCGAGCTAAGGGTTGGCGCCTCGGTGGGTGTATTTGCCACTGCCGGCGTCAATGTAGCTGGGAGGGTCGGCAGGGGAGGTTCCGGTGTGTTTGTGGCTAACGCTTGCTTGCCCGCTTCAACCGTCAGCGCGACCGAGGTAGCGATGATCGCATCGCTCTGTGCAGTTGATGGAGCGCATGCCGCTATGCTCAAAGCGAGGCAGAGCAACACGACCGAAATCTTATACGAACGTAACACGTACATTCAAACATCCTTTCTTTTTTTGTTCCATCGTTCGGAAGAATTATACCTGTTGTAAAAAGCGCCCGACAGAATGTGCCGGGCGCTCTCACCTTTCATTCATCTAGGGACAACTGAAGTTTGCCCGACCAAACTGCTGATGGTTTGGATCGTCAATATAGATATCCATCCAGAAAGATGAAGCCGGCGCTGAGACCGACCAGGTTGTGCTGACCTGCTGGGCGCCGGCCGATGTAAACACAATCGGCGGATGCGCTGCACCGTCAATCGCTCCATCACTTCGTATCCATTTGTACGTTACGTTTCCCGTGCCATTTGCAGTCACATTTGCCTTGATGGTGAAATTTCCGCAACTTCCAGAAACCGACATGGACACGCTGGTTACAGCAAAAGGACCGCCAGACACCGCGCCAACCTTAACCTCCACGTAGAACGACTTACCCTGTTGCGAGCCTCCTTGAACCGGAATCAGAATGCCGCTCGCGTTACGAATACGCCAGTACCCGCGATATGTGCCGTTCGAAGACGGAGCAGTAAGGTTCACTGAAACATCCACTTCCTGTCCCGGGTTAACGGTTCCAATCGAGATCGGCGAAGCGCCGCTCATCGCGTCGCCGCTATCGAAGACCAGCGCGTAACCGGTCCACGTGCAAGCGCCGATATTCTTCAAACGCCAGGTCTTCGTGAACGTATCGCCGGGGTCAACGCTCGACCCGTCCGGTATCGTCACATCTTTGATGAATTGCGCCAGATCGCAATTTGGCGTCGCAGAGGCAGACAAAGTGGAAGTGGCAGGCGCAATGGTCGGAGGAGGCGCAACCGTATTCGTCGGCGGCGCGGCTGGAAGCGTCGGCGTGTTGAACGGGGTCGGTTGATTTAACAACGCTTCCACAGTGAGAGCCGCATTCGTCTGAATCGCGTCTGGTGCCTCGGTGGTCGGCGCGTTCGAGGGCAGGTTACAACCGGAAAGCGCCAAAAGGACGGCAAAAAAAAGGCTGGCGAACAATTTAATTCTATTCATACATTTACCTCATCAGTGGGCTAATTGTACACGCATACAGACGGATATAAACTCCCCTTTGTTCCTACGCCTCTGTTGTTTGTAAGCGGATTGTCTTCCGCGTCCGCGCCGACGGGTCAGGCTGGTTCAGACACCCCAGCCATCAACAAGCCCAGGCGTTCGCGCGTCGCGTCTTTGCGATCGATCGTCGCCACGATCTCACCGCGATACATCACCGCGATGCGATCTGACAGCGACATGATCTCATCTAGTTCAGCGGAAACCAAAAGAACCGCCACGCCGCGGTCGCGCATGGCGATGATCTCTTTGTGGATGTATTCGATCGAGCCGACGTCCAGCCCGCGTGTGGGTTGAGATGCGATCAACAATTTGACCGGGCGGCTGAGTTCGCGAGCCACGATCACCTTCTGCTGATTCCCGCCGGAAAGCTTGCCGGCGGCGGTGAATGGCGACGGCGTACGCACATCGAATTCCTCGACCAATTTTCTTGCGTTCTTATCAACTTCTTTTTGCTGGATGATGCCGCGCTTTCCAAACGGAGGGCGGTAATAATCACACAATACGAGGTTGTCCGCGATAGAGTACGACAATACAAGCCCATGCCGTTGGCGGTCTTCGGGGATGTTTGCCAAGCCGGTCTCTGTGATTGGGCGCGGGGGTTTGCCGGTCAAATCCTTTCCGTTGATCAAAAAGTGACCGCCTTCCGTTGCGCGCAAGCCGCTCAAAGCCTCCGCCAGTTCGGTCTGCCCATTGCCTTGCACGCCGGCGATGCCCAACACTTCACCCTCGCGCACGGCGAATGAAACTCCCCGTACGGCTTCGAGTCCGCGCACGTCTTTCACGCGCAAATCTTGAACGGCTAAAACCTCTTCTTTGGGTTGGGCGGGTTTCTTCTGAACGGTGAGAATAACTTCGCGTCCCACCATCATTTCAGCCAGTTTCTGCTCGTTACTTTCCTCCGGTACCGTAGCGCCGACCACGCGCCCCGCGCGCATGACTGTGATGCGGTCTGCCACCGCGAGCACTTCCTTCAACTTGTGCGTGATGAAAATGATGGAAACGCCCTTTGCTGTGAGGTCGTGCATAATGCGGAAGAGGTCTTCCGCTTCCTGCGGGGTCAACACGGCGGTCGGTTCGTCGAGGATCAGGATATTCGCATTGCGATACAGCGCTTTGACGATCTCGACGCGTTGTTGAACGCCCACAGGCAGATCGCCTACCACGGCGTTGGGATCAACGTCCAATCCGTATTGATGCGATAGATCCCTAACTTTTTGCGCCACTTCCGCCCGATCCAGTTTGACGAGCGGGGCTTCGTTAGGGGAGGCGCGGTGGTCTGTTTCCGCGCCGAGCATGATATTTTCCGTCACCGTGAAGACCGGGATGAGCATGAAGTGTTGATGCACCATGCCGATGCCGTGCTTGATCGCGTCGCGCGATGAGTTGAGTTGCATCTGGACGCCCTCGACCGTCACCTCGCCGGAATCGGGTTTGTACAAGCCGTACAGAACATTCATCAACGTGGATTTGCCCGCGCCGTTTTCGCCGAGCAGAGCATGGATCTCGCCCCGGTGAAGATCGAAATCCACTTGGTCGTTTGCCAGCACGCCGGGGAATTTTTTCGTGATGCTCTTGGCTTCGAGAACGATATCGTTGTTTGTCATATTATTTCTCGTAAGGCACGCCGTCTGCCGCGGGCGGGGTTGTGCGGCCGATGATGCCGGTGAGGATGATCATGGTCAGGATGTAGGGTATCATGCCCACCGCATAGGAATTTTGCAGAAAAGACCATTGCGCCGGAATTACATCGCGGAACAATTGCATCTTGATGTTGAGCGCCTGCGACGCGCCGAACAACAGCGAAGCCACCCACGAACCGATCGGCGACCAGTTACCGAAGATCATCGCGGCAAGCGAAATGAAGCCGCGTCCGTTGGTGAGCAACGGTTCAAACGAGGGCACCGATTCGATCGTGAAGTACGCGCCAGCCAGCCCGGCGAGCGCGCCGCCGATCAACACGTTAATGTAGCGCATCTTGATCACATTGATACCCACGGTATCGGCGGCTTTGGGGTATTCGCCCACCGCCCGAGTCCGCAGCCCCCAGCGCGTGTTGAACAACACGTAATGCGAAACGAAAACAAGAACGATCGCGGTAATGGCGATGGGACGCTGGTCGATCACCGATTCGATGGCGCCGAGAATATCGAGGCAGTTTTTTGATCCGGCGCACAGGGGACTGAAAAAGTCTGCGATGGGTAGATTGAGGTTCAACAGGTTGCCCGGCGAATTCGGTATTTGTCCGCCGAAGGCGCTTCCCTTACCGAAGAATAACTGTCGGTTCAAAAACCCGGTTAGCCCAACTGCCAGAATATTGATGACCGTTCCGCCGATAATTTGATCTACTTTGTAGGTGATGGATAGAACGGCGTGGAGCAAGCCCATCAACGTGCCTGCGAGGATCGCGGAAAAAAGCCCGATGAAAATGCTGGTCCATTTCTCAAGACCGAAAGCATGATACGCGTAGATGGCGCCGAGCCAGCCAAAGAAGGCGGCTGTCAACATCATCCCTTCGATTCCGATATTGACCACGCCCGCCCGCTCGCAAAATACGCCGGAGAGCGCGCCCAAGGTGAGCGGAGTGGCGACCGCGATCGTGGTTGCCAACATGCTTGTGATCGTCAGAATAGGCGACGATTTAGTGATGCCGACCATAACCACGGCGCCAAACAGAACGACTATGATGAGGAAGATGAAGCCGAAACGTCTCCAGTCCATGATGCTCCTAGCCTCCCCAGCCGCGAGTGAGCACGACTTGCTCGCCCTGAGATTTAATCCGATATATATAACGGATGATCGCGTCTGCCGCGACGAAGAGCAGGATTAACGCCTGTAACATCGAGATCAAGTCCACCGGCATTTGCGTGAGGAACTGCATACGCGTCGCGCCGTTGCGCATGGCGGCAAAGAGGAGCGAGGCAAGCACCACCCCCAGCGGATGCGATTTTCCGAGCAGGGCGATGGCGATCGCATCGAAGCCGTAGCCAACGGAAAACCCAAGTTCGTGGCGATAGTTCAACCCGGTCACTTCGATCGTGCCAGCCAAGCCAGCCAACATTCCGGAGAGCGCCATCGTGAGGATGATGATCCGTTTTACGTTGATGCCCGCGTATTTTGCCGCGTCGGGGTTTAAGCCAACGGTTTTTATTTCAAACCCGAGCGTGGTTTTGCCGAGCAGCCACCAGATCAGGAACGCGGCAAGCAAAGCGAGGATAAAGCCCCAATGAACGCGCAGACCGTCGAAAATGGGGGTGAAGCGGGCGCTTTCGGCAATTTCAGGCGTGCGCGCGATCACGTTGTTCGGGTTCGGGTCCTTCATGGGACCGTTTAATAAAAATGAAATCGTATTGAGCGCGATATAGTTCAACATGATGGTGTTGATCACTTCGTGTCCGCCCGTATACGCTTTTAGATAACCGGCAATCGCCGCCCATAAGGCTCCCATCCCTGCGCCTACCAAAATCACCAGTGGAAGGTGAATGATTGGAGGCAAGTTATAACCCAACCATTCCGGAAGCGCGTAACCGATCAGCGCGGCTGTGGTCGCGCCAACCGCTAGTTGTCCCTCCGCGCCGATATTGAACAAGCCGCCCTTGAACGCCAGCGCGACCGCTAGACCGGCGAAGATGTATGGGGTTGCCCAGACTGCTGTTTCGCTAATGGCTCTTGCCGATCCGAACGATCCTTGAAGCAGACCGTAGTATGCCACCAAGGGATTCCCACCCACGCTGATAATGATGACGGCTCCCAACAAGACCGCAGTTAAAATTGAGAGAAACGGAATAAGAAGCGCATCCAGCGCCGACCTTGCAAAGCGTTTTACTTTTGAGCCTGCTTGTGTTTCAGCCTGCATGGGGTCTCCAGTTCAGACGATAGAGTTGCCCGATTATATCAACAAAAAAAGAACAAACAGGGAAAGAGGCGCAACCTCTTTCCCTGTTTGTTTAATGCTTGAAGATTCTGTTTACGGCTTGACAGGAGGTACGTTGGTGGTTACCGCGCCGCTGAGCAGATCCGCGTTGAGTTTTTCCATCGCGGCTTTCACCTCGGCAGGCACGTCGCCATCGAGATCGTGGAACGGAGCGTAACCGGCTGAGCCGTACACATTCCCGCTTTGGAAGGCGCCGTCCTTCGCGGCTTTGATCAGGTCAAAGACGCCCGGAGTGATGAGCTTCATCGCGCTGGAGAGCATGCGCGGGGCGGCTTCGGGCAGGGTCAGGTACTGGTCGGTGTCAACGCCGATGGCGTAAGCGCCGCTCTGAGCGGCTTTGGTGATGGCGCCGTTACCAGTGATGCCGCCGCAACCGAAGATCGCGTCAGCGCCCTGATCCATCATAGACTGGGCAGTCTGCGCGCCCCATTCCGGATCGGTGAAGGTTTTGTCGAAGCCAACGTCGCTGTGATAAACGACGAACACTTCGGTGGTCGAACCCATCATGCCGTCGGCATACGCGGCGCCGGCTTTGTAGCCCTCGCCGAAGCGCCAAACGGGCGGCACAGCGTCGGTACCGCACACAGCGCCGATCTTGTGGCTCTTGCTCATCATGGAAGCAAGCGCGCCGACAAGGAAGCCAGCCTGATCTTCAGGGAAGTTCAACCCGGCAACGCCTTCGGTCGTTTCCGCCTGGAACTGATCCACACCGATGAACTTCACATTCGGGTAAAGTCCGGCGGCTTTGATCGTCGCCTCGCCCATACCGAAACCGACCGTCACGATCACATCGTAATTAGCGTCTGCAAAAGTAGCGATGTTCTTGTCGTAATCTTTTGCATCGGCGGTTTCAATATATTGGACGGTGGCGCCCAATTCCTGCTCCGCGCGCTGCACGCCTTCCCATGCCGACTGGTTGAACGACTTGTCGTTGATCTTACCGACGTCCGTCACCAAGCCGACGCAGAACGTGTCCGCGCTGGAACAATCTGCTTCTGCCGGGGCGCAAGCGGGCAGAATCATCGCGGCGACTAACAACACCGCAAGCAAACCATACAGCTTCTTCATGCTTTCTTCTCCTCTTCGAAATGTTATTAGGGTTATCGCAAACCCTTTCGACGCAAGTATACAATCACTTGACCCATTCGACAAGACGAACGTCAACGCCTCGATTCTCAGGGACGGCTGATTCGGCTAGTACGCCACCGCCTCCCCCCGGCGGACTCCCAGCATGAGCCACAACGCCGCCGCCATGAACATCGGCGCGATGATCATGATCACGTTGTAGTTGTTCCCGGCGAGTTGCACCGCCCACCCGTTCAAGTTCGGACCCGCAATCGCCGAAAGCGTGGAAAATAAGTAATACAACCCGGTAAACGTGCCGATGCGCGCCGCGCCGGTCAAATCCACTACCATCGGCAGGGAATTGATGTTGACGAACGCCCAGCCGATCCCGCCGAAGATCAGCAAAACGCCCGCGAGGGTCAACATGCGCGCGCCGCCTGCCTCAAGCGGGATTCCTACCAAAGGCAACGGCGCGACCCCGATCAACAGCGCGTCGACCGGGGTGATGTACAACAGAATCAACATAACGATCAGGATGATCAAGCCGATGGCGATCGTCACCCGGCGCCCAATACGACTGCCGAGAATACCGGCTGGCATTGCAAACAATACAAAGAAAAGCGGCAAGACCGACAACAGCGTCGCGCCGTCGCCCACCTCCAAACCGAGGCGGTTTCTGGCATAGAGCGTGAAAAACGTTTCGATGGCGGAATAGCCGACGAACCAAAAGAAGATGGCAAGCAGGAGACGCAAGCCGCTTTTTTCTTCGTCGTTGAACACCTCTTGCAGGCTTGCGAGCAGACCCGGCTGTTGTTCGGTCTGTTCATATTCCTTCGGTTCCTCGATGAACAGATAAACGATTAACGCCGCCAGCACGACCAATACGGATCCCAGCCAGAAAGGGAAATTGGGACTCAATTTGTACAACACGCCGCCGGTCTGCAAGGCGATGATCGAACCGATGCCGCCCATGAAGTTGATAACGCCGTTTGCCTGCGAGCGGAATGGGGAGGGGGTGATATCGGGCATCAACGCCACGACCGGAGTCCGCCACATCGCCGCGCTCAATAAGGTTGTGCTGGTACATGCCACAAACAATGGAATGGCGGACGCCATGGGAATCAACCCGAACGCCAGCGCGGTGACCGGCGCGCCGATGATGATGAAGGGAATCCGCCGTCCAAGCGGCGTTCTGATGCGATCGGACCACGCGCCCACCGGCGGCTGGATGAATAATGCCGCGATATTATCCAGCGTCATGAAGAAGCCGATCAGCGCGGGCGCGACGTGAAATTTTTCCGAAAGAAAGATCGGGACGAAGGCGTTGTACACGCCCCAGATCACGCTGACGCCGAAAAAACCGAAACCGAGCAGAAAGATCTTGCCGTAGTTGAGTCGTGAGGACATAGGCGCTCCGTGGGAAAGTATTGCGTACTGCGTACTACGTACTACGAAGTACGCAGTATGCTCTATTCAATATCCAAGCCTTTCAAAAATTTCAAATCGGTTGTTGTTAATTCTGCTTTCTTCAGCATGTCTGGTCGTTTGGCGAATGTGCGCGCCAGCGCCTGTTCCCGGCGCCATTGGTCGATCTTGGCATGGTTGCCGCTTTGCAACACGTCGGGGACTTTCCAGCCGCGGAACTCTGCCGGTTTGGTGTAGTGCGGATATTCGAGCAGACCCATCGAATGCGAGTCGTCTTCCGCGCCGGTGGGGTCGCCTAACACGCCGGGGATGAGACGCGCGACCGCATCGATCAGAATCATCGCGGGGAGTTCGCCGCCAGTCAACACGTAATCGCCGATGGAAATTTCGTCGGTGACGAGATGCTCACGGATGCGCTCGTCCACGCCTTCGTAACGTCCGCAAATCAACGCGAGGCGCTCGTGTTGGGATAATTCTTCGGCGACGCGTTGGGTGAAGATGCGTCCCTGTGGCGTAAGCAGAATGATTGGGGCAGGCTGACCCTGCGTCTGAACCGGGTTTTGTCCCAAAACGGATTCGACCGCTTCGAAGACCGGTTCGGGCTTCATCACCATCCCGCCGCCGCCGCCGTAGGGCGTATCGTCGGTGACGTGGTGCTTGTCGTGGGTGTAGTCGCGGATGTTATGGACGCGCACGCGGATCAATCCCCGTTCGTTGGCGCGCTTGAGAATGCTGGATTCGAGATAGGCTGGGAAAACTTCAGGCAATAACGTGAATACGTCGAATTGCATTGTTAGATTCTAGCATAGATAAGAGATAAATAAGAACCTGCTTGCGGGGCTTTGGTTCGGATGGTAATATGAAATTATGTATTTACCGAGAAGTAGCAAGTGGAGCATGAACCGTCGCAAACGCCGCCCGAACATTTTCGGATGGGTGGTATTTGGGCTGGTCGTGCTATTTGGATATTATTTCAATCAGGTGTATTTGCCGAGCCAGCCGAATCCGTTCGTGCCGACGCCGACGCCGACGCGCTCCGCTGAAGCGTATGCCGCCGAGGCGGAAACGTTGATGGCGGACGGGAAATTCCTGCAAGCGATCGAATCGTATAAAGAGGCGATCCGCTCGTCGCCGCAAGACCCGTCGTTGTATATTGCCATGGCGCGCGTGCAAGTGTTGGCGGGTCAACCGAAGGAAGCGCAAGCCAACGCGGAGAACGCGTTATTGCTCGCTCCGAATAATTCGATGGCGGTTGCCATCCGCGCCTGGGCGGCGGACGCGCAGGGAAATAACTCGCAAGCGCTCACGTGGATCGAACAGGCTCTGCAATTGGATCCGAACAACGGGCTTGCCCACGCGTACTACACGGAAATCCTCGTGAACTCAGGCTCGTTCGATAACACGACAAAAGCCATCGAAGAATCGAAAGTTGCGTTGGCGCTCGCGCCCGATACGATGGAGGCGCACCGCGCCCGCGGTCTACTGCTCGAAGCCACACAAAACTACGAGGAAGCGGTGGGCGAGTTCAAAGCCGCGCTGGCGATCAACGATGATGTGCCGGACCTGTGGATCAGCCTCGGATTGAATTATCGTATTCTCGGCGTTTCGGACCAGGCGATTGACGCCTTCACCCGCGCCGATGTGTTGAATCCCGCCGATCCGTCGCCAGATTTATACATCTCGCGCACATATGCCGGTATTGGCGAATATGCCAAGGCGTTGCAATATGCCGAGACCGCCGTAAACAACAACCCGGTGGATCCGGGTCTGCGCGGTAATTTCGGCGTGATGTATTATCGAAATTTTCTGTGGGTCGAGGCGGTGGGACAGTTGCGCCTCGCCATTGACGGCGGTACGACCGAAGAAGGAGAATCTATCACCGGATTGCCTTTGACCAACGATATTCGCGTGGCGGAATATTATTTCACGCTTGGTTTGGCGCTTGCGCGCACGGGCAACTGCGGCGAGGCGCTTCCGATCGCGCAAGAATTACAAGCAAAAGTTCCGACGGACGAAAACGCCCAATTCGCGGCGAGCGAAACGATTCGCATCTGTCAGGAAAATCTTGCCAACCCGCCTGCCAGCACGCCCGTTGTCGCCGAGCCGAGCGCGACCCCCTCAGCCGTATCCACGCCATGAATATCACCCCTCGTCGTCCGCTGTTCAATCGTAAGCCGCAGACCAATGTTTACCGCATGTTCCTCTGGGTGGTGATGTTGCTCGGCGGTGTGTGGGTTCTGCAACAGATCAATCGCGGCGACATCCAACCGTTGTTTCAGGCGACCCCAACCCCGACGCGCGCGCCCGAATCCTTGATCTTGGAGGGAGAGGCAAACTTCAGCGCGGGCAACGTGGACGCGGCGATTCGCGCCTACCGTGCGGCTGTGGAGGTGGACCCCGGCGACGCCAAAACGTGGGCGGACCTCGCTCGCATCCAAACCTATTCGTCCGCGTTCCTCATCACCAACAACGATAAAAAAGCGCGTCTCACCGAAGCGCTCGAGTCGGCGACCAAAGCCGTAGAACTGGCTCCCGATGACAGCACCGCGCACGCCATCCGCGCCTTTGCGTTGGACTGGAGCGCCAACTCCAACTTTCGTACCACCGAAGAAGTACAAAATTTTCTGCGCGAGGCGGAAGCCGAGTCGTTGACCGCGTTGCAATTGGACAGTTCCAATACCCTCGCGTTGGTGTACTATGCCGAAGTGCTCCTCGACCAGCAAAAATGGGATCAAGCGGACCTCACCATCAAGCAAGCTCTCGCGCAAGACGACTCGCTGATGGATGTTCATCGTGTGAATGCCATGGTGTTGGAGACCTTCGGTCAATACAATCTTGCCATCACCGAATGGGATAAAGCCATCGCCATCGAGCCGAACTTCACATTTCTCTACATCCGCGCGGGGGCGAACTACCGCATCCTTGCGTTTGAAATTGCGAGCCGACAGGGGGTCGAAGCCGCGCGCCCGACGTATGAAATATCGCTGGAATATTTTCAAAAAGCCGCGCGAATCAACGAGCAGATCGGGGTGAAAGACCCGGGTCCGCATCTCTCGATCGCTCGCACGTATTCGCAATTGGGCGACTATTTTGCCGCGGCGCTCAACGTGCAAAAAGCCTTGGGATACGAACCGACGAACCCTGATATTTATGGACAGTTGGGAATTGTTTATTTCCGTTCACGTAACTATGAAGGATCGATCTTCTCCCTTAAATGCGCCACGTATGGATGTTCGGGCGAGGATTCTTGTTTGGGGCGCGGATTGGATAAATGTTATACCGACCCTGATCTTGCGCCTGAACTACGTGAAAATCCATACGATGTTGTTGGACTTCCAATCTCACCGAATACCATTGTGTATTACTACACTTACGGCTCGGTCCTCTCCGCGTTGAGTCGTCCGCGGGATAACAAATGCGGCGAGGCGATGCAAGTGATGGGCGATGTGCGGACAGAACTCCGCAACAATCCAGACGGTTACGCCGATTCACAGCAGACGATCATCAGCATTGTGCAGGCGGGAGAAGCTATCTGCGCATCGCTGGCTGACGGGGGCGCGTCAGCCTCCCCCGTCCCGGATGAAGCGACTTCCACCCCTGAAGTCACCGCGACGCCTTAACGTCTCTTCGCCCCGCCATCAGCGGGACGGAGGGGGTATCAGAACTCCGTAAGAATTTTTCAGTTCCCTCTTGACTTGCCCCCTCAAAATAGGTAATATTGTCCTTAGCACTCAAGCGTGACGAGTGCTAATTTCTTGAATAATCTAAAATCCTATCAGGAGGCAGAAAGATGGCAAGCAAATTGAAGTTGAAGCCCCTTGGCGGACGCGTGATCGTTGAACCGATCGAGCAGGAAGAAATGACTGCCGGCGGGATCATCCTTCCCGAAACCGCGAAGGAAAAACCGCAGGAAGGCAAAATCCTTGCGGCTGGACCGGGCGAACGCGACGAAGACGGCAAGCGCATCGCTATGGACGTCAAAGTGGGGGACCGGGTGTTGTACGCGAAATATTCCGGCACGGAAGTAAAAGTGGATGGCAAGAAGTTGCTCATCCTCAAAGAGAACGATATTTTAGCCATCGTTGAAGGCTAATTCTGGAGGAATGAAAAATGGCTGCTAAACAAATTGTCTTTTCAGAAGACGCCCGCCGTAAACTCAAGAACGGCATGAACACGGTCGCTAACGCGGTCGGCGCAACGCTCGGACCGAAGGGTCGCAATGTGGCGGTGGATCGCAAGTTCGGCTCCCCGACCGTAACCCACGACGGCGTTTCCGTCGCGAAGGAGATCGAACTCGAAGATCCGTTCGAGAACATGGGCGCGCAACTGCTCAAGGAAGCCGCGTCCAAGACCAACGATATCGCTGGCGACGGCACGACCACTTCCACCGTGCTTGCTCATGCCATCGTGAACGAAGGCTTGAAGGCGCTTGAAGCCGGTTACAACCCGATGCTTCTCAAGCATGGCATTTCCATGGCGACCGAAACCGTTGTGGAAGAACTCCGCAAGATGTCCGTCAAAATTGATACGAAGGCAGATATTGCCTCGGTGGCGACCAACTCCGCCGCAGATGAAGAGATTGGCGGTCTCATCGCCGACGTGATGGACAAAGTCGGCAAAGACGGCGTTATCACCGTGGAAGAGTCCAAATCCATGCAGTTCGAGCAGGAGTTTGTCGAAGGTATGCAATTCGATCGCGGCTACCTCTCGCCCTACTTCATCACCAGCGCGGACAAGATGGAAGCCGTCATTTCCGACGCGTATGTGCTGATCAATGAAAAGAAGATATCCGCCGCGCAGGATATTGTCCCCTTGCTCGAAAAACTCGTGCAGATCGGTAAGCGCGAACTCGTTATCATCGCCGAAGACATTGACGGCGAAGCGCTCGCCACACTCGTCCTCAACAAACTACGCGGCATGTTGAACGTGCTGGCTGTCAAAGCCCCTGGCTTTGGCGACCGCCGCAAAGCCATGTTGCAGGATATCGCCGTCCTCACCGGCGGCACCGTGATCGCCGAAGAGACCGGTCGCAAACTTGAAACCGCGACATTGCAAGACCTCGGTCGCGCCGAGAAGGTTGTCTCCGACAAGGAAAACACCACAGTCATCGGCGGCAAGGGCAAAAAGGCTGACATCGAAGCCCGCATCAAGGAAATCCGCACCGAGATTGATAAAAGCACCAGCGACTACGACAAGGAAAAACTTCAAGAACGCCTTGCCAAGTTGAGCGGCGGCGTTGCCATCATCCGCGTAGGCGCGGCGACCGAGACCGAAATGAAGGAAAAGAAGCATCGTGTCGAAGATGCGCTCTCCGCGGCGCGCGCCGCAGTCGAGGAAGGCATCGTCCCCGGCGGCGAAATTTCCCTCATCAACGCTGGTTCCAAACTGGATAAACTTGCCAGAGATAATGGCGACGAAGACAGCGAAGTCCGCGTTGGCATCAACATCGTCAAAAAGGCTCTCGAAGCCCCGATCCGCAGGCTGGCTTCCAACGCCGGACAAGATGGCTCCGTCATCATTGACACGGTCCGCCGCACTGCCGCCGAAAAGAAGAACAAGAACATCGGCTACAACGTGCTCACCAATAAGTATGTGGATATGATCGAAGCCGGCGTCATAGACCCGGTCAAAGTGGTGCGCGGCGCGCTTGAAAACGCCTCCTCCATCGCGGCGATGATCCTCACCACCGACGTGCTCATCACCGACATGCCCGAGAAGGAAAAACCTGCTCCCGCCATGCCGCCCGGTGGCATGGATTATTAAACCGTTCGATTTTGTAGGGGCAGGTCTGAAACCTGCCCCTACATTTTTATTTTATAATCGGGGGATAATGATTCAATGCCGCCAAAAAAACATTTGGATATTATTAACCCTCGCGCTCGGACTCTCCGCGTGCGCTTCTGTTTCGACGGTTCCGCCTGCTCCTTCCCCGTCAGCGACATACACACCCCTGCCGCCTACCGCGACCTCCGAACCTCTCGCGTTGACCGTCAACGGCGAAGGCGTCACCGTCGTCGAATTTGATTCGGATGTGCAGGATTATATCGCCGCACAAGCCGCGTTGGGCAATACAGTTGACTCGTCAGCGGCAACCAGCGCAGTGATTGACGATCTCGTGGCGCAATTGCTCCTCGCACAAGCCGCGCGAGCCGATGGATTCGAGTTGGACGACTCCGCGTTGCAGGCGCGCATGGACGCGCTGGCGCAACAACTCGGCGGAGCGGACGCGCTCGAAGCGTGGAAAAACGCGCACGGGTACGGCGAGTCAGCCTTCCAGTCCGCGTTGAAGCGGGCGGTCGAATCCGCTTGGATGCGTGACAAAATCATTTCATCCGTGCCTGTCGCGGCGGAGCAAGTCCACCTCCAGCAGATTTTGCTCTATAATGAAGATACGGCGCGGAGTTTTCTGCTCCAGTTGAACGGCGGAGCGGATTTCGACGATCTGGCTTACAAGGCAGACCCCGTGACGCGCGGCGATCTCGGCTGGGTGCCGCGAGGGTATTTGCTGGAGCCTTCGATCGAGGATACCGCGTTCAACCTGAACGAGGGTGAACATAGCGACGTGATCGCGACTGAGGTCGGTTTTCACATTTTGAGAATTTTGGCGCGCGACCCGGCGCGTCCCCTTTCGCCTGATGCAATGTTGGCGTTACAGGAACGGGCGCTGAAGGATTGGGTCGAGCAGGAACGCGGCAAGGCAGACATTGTCCTTGCGCCACATTAGAATGGATCGAGCGGAGCAATTGCAATGAGCGATGAATTTGATTTTGACGGAAAATCTTCTAAACCACGCGGCAGAGGGATGCAGTTGTGGGATGTGCTGTCTCTGTTGGCGCTGTTGGCTACGGTGTGTCTTGTCGCTTATTTTGGGCTGGTCTTCATTAATCCCGAATCGAATTTGAATGTGTTGCCTCCGGGTAATTCTATCTTTCTGCCGTCGGGTCCTACTGCGACGATTACGCCGATTCAACTCGAACCCACGTGGACAGCCAGCCCCACGCTTGAGTTGACGTCCACGAACACGCCGCGCCCGACGTTTACTCCGTTTGCGACCGAAACGCCCGTTTCACTCTTCCCGCCGACGCGTACGCCGAAACCTCCGACGCCTACCAAAACGCCGAAAGCGCCGTTCAGCGCCTCCACTTCGCAGGTGGAAAGCACGATCATTCATCCGGACTTTGCTTGCAGTTGGGCGGGCATCGGCGGGACGGTGGTCAATGCAAACAACAGTTCCATCATTGGGCAAGTAGTTGTTCTGCGGGGCATGCTGGACGGCAAGACCATCGAACAGCAAACCGTAAGCGGAATTAATAAAGAATATGGCGAATCGGGTTTCGAGTTTGTGATTGGCAACGCGCCAATCGCATCAACGACTTTGTACGTGCAATTGGTGGATTTGAGCGGCATTCCGCTTTCGGATAAGATCTCCGTTCCCACTTCTTCCGATTGTTCAAAAAATCTTGTGCTGGTGCGGTTTAAGAAAAATAATTGACGCTCATCGTGTCAATGAAATGGCGACCCGTCGGGTCGCCATTTTTTATACTGCCACATTCCAATGTTCGTATTTTGGAACTCTTGCGCGGACTGTATCTTCGTATAAAGTTCGCAACTTTGTCGCTACGGGTCCCATCTCGCCTCTGCCGATGGGGCGGTAGTCAACTTTTGTAATGCCTGTAATGCCGGCGGCAGTCCCTGTGAAGAACATTTCCTCCGCGGCGAACACTTCCGTCCGGTCAATGGATCGTTCGACAACGTCAATGCCCAATTCCCGCCGAGCGAGTTCGATCACTGTTTTGCGTGTGATACCTTCGAGAATGTTATCGGTTACGGGAGGTGTGACGAGCACGCCGTCACGCACCATGAACACATTCATTGCCGAACCTTCCGAAACGTGTCCGTTTTGGTCGAGCACAAGCGCTTCATCGAATCCGGCGCGCACCGCGTCCGATTTGATCAGCGCCGAGTTGGCGTACGCGCCCGCCACCTTGCCGCGCGCGGGAATCACGTTATCGTCAATGCGCCGCCACGATGAAAATGTAACGTGCGCGTTCGAATCGTTCTTCACATATTTTTCATATGCCATCACGAAGATGCAGAAATCATCGGTCACATCGTGAAGTCGCACGCCGATTCCTAGGTCCGCTTTGTAAAAGGTGGGACGAAAATAAACGTCTTGTTTCCAGTTGTCCGTCCGTAAAAGATCGAGCGTGATCTGAATCAGGCTTTCCTCGTCATAACTTGTCTGCATCGCCATCATGCGCGCGGAATGCAACAAACGGCGAAAATGGTCATAGGGACGAAAAACGAAGAGACGTTTCTTCTCTTCGTTCCAATAAGCCCGCATACCTCCGAATACCGATGTGCCGTAAAGGAATGCATGTGCGGCGATGCTAACCTTTGCTTCAGACAAAGGGATGTACTTACCTTCGAAATACGCGTGCTTCGAGAGATCCACAGGCGCCTCCAAAAATGGGATTGGGACCGACTCTTACGTGCGAATTATACCTGAGGACTCCGATTCATTCCCAATGGAGGCTGATTCCAAATTAGCAAACTTCGCGGCGCCTGAACCTTTCCCGCCGCGCTTGACACGCGAGTGAAATGGGTTAAAATCTAATTCGATAATCATCGAATTAGATTGAGACAGCCGCATGGACACTCCAATTGAAGTTCTCGCTTTCGTCAAAGCTATGGCGTCCGCCGAACGGTTACGCGTGATCGGCGCGTTGGCGCGCGGACGGGCGACTCAGGCTGAGATCGCCGAGCAACTCCACATCCCGGCGCGGGACGCGTTCGATCATCTTGCTTTTTTAGTTGAAGTCGGCGTTGTTACCGAATCTGATGGCGTTTATGATTTGAACGAGAAAGCTATCGAGTCGCTGGCGCGTGGACAGTTCGAAGGCAAACGCCCAATCTACGAAGCGAAAGAAGAAAAACAGGAGGATGTCCGCAAAGTGTTGAAGATATTTCTCAATGCGGATGGGACGATCAAGCAGATTCCATTGGAGGATAAGAAACTGGTCGTCATCTTGAACTATGTATTGCCTGCCTTCGCCCTCGACGCGACGTATACCGAAAAAGAAGTGAATACCCTCCTCCGCCGTTTCCACACAGACACCGCGACCCTACGCCGCGCGTTCATTGATCAAGGTCTGCTTGCGCGCGAGAGCGATGGGTCAAAGTATTGGAGAGTAAAAAATGGATAAACCGTTGAAGTCGAGAAAAGAAATTCACAGGGAGTATGCGGAGCGGATCAAGCCGGCCGGCGTGTATCAGGTGAAGAATTTGACCAGCGGTAAAGTCCTTTTAGGAAGCAGTTTGAACTTGGAAGGACCTTTGAACCGCCATAAGTTTATGCTCAAGATCGGCAGTCATCCGAATAAAGCCCTGCAAAAAGACTGGGATGAATTAGGTCCTGAGCGCTTTTCTTTCGATATTTTGGAAGAAGTGCAGAGAAAAACCGACCCGAGCTTTAATTTGAAAGATGAATTGGAATTGTTGGAAATGATCTGGCTGGAGAAAGTACAGCCATTTCACGAACATTGCTACAACCTCAATGAGCGGATTCGTGAAGCATGAGCGAGGAACTTGTCGCTTTTTTCAAAGCCCTGGCAGATTCGAACCGGCTGAAGATCGTCGGTCTGCTGGCTGAAAAATCGTACAGCGTGGAGGAACTCGCCGCGCTGTTGAGGCTTAAACCATCCACGGTGTCGCACCATCTAGCGCGGCTCACGGAAGCGAAGTTGGTCACATCACGCGGCGAAAGTTATTACACGGTCTATCAATTGGATCGAAAAATGCTGGAGGAAAAATCGAGGAGCATGTTCTCGCGGGATGAACTTTCTACCGTAGTTGCGGAGGTAGATGCAGACGCTTACGATAAAAAGGTGATCAAAGATTATTCGCGTCGTGATGGCAGTTTGAAAACACTCCCTTCGCAACGCAAAAAGTTCGAAGCGGTCCTGCGTTATGTAGTTCAAGCATTCGAGGCGGGGAAGCGTTACAGCGAAAAGCGCGTGAATGAGATTTTGTCTCAGTATCACGAAGATACGGCGTTGTTGCGCCGCGAACTAGTCGGCGCGGGGTTGATGAAACGCGAAGGCGGCGGGGGAGAGTATTGGAGAGTCTAATCTGTCAAGAAAAAATAAAGCCACAGAGAATACAGAGAATTTGAGAATTCGAACACAGAATCTCTGTGAACTCTGCGGCTAACTCTTTGGTCGAGATCTACTACCGTCTAACCAACCCCTTTTGCCATGCATATACCGCGACTTGAGTTCTGTCGGCGAGGTGTAGTTTGCTAAGGATGTTGCTCACGTGTCCTTTGACGGTGTTCTCGCTGATGACGAGTTTTTCGGCAATCTGGCTGTTGGTCATGCCGTTGGCGATCAGGCGCAGCACATCGAGTTCGCGTTCGGTCAGTTCGGTGAACAGCGGCTGTTCCTCGCCGTTCTCACTGCGGATGTTTTGCAGCACACGCGCCGCCACAAGCGGATGAAGCGTCACTTCCTTCTGCGCGGCGCGGTGCAACGCTTCGACCAGCTTTTCCATTTTCATATCTTTCAAAATATACGAGATCGCGCCCGCTTTCAACGCCGGAAAAATATGCGCGTCTTCATGATACGAGGTAAGCACTACGACCTGTGTGCGCGGGCTGATCTGTTTGATGCGCCGCGTGGTTTCCACCCCGTCCATGCCGGGCATGATCAGGTCGAGCAAAACGATGTCGGGGATATGATCCGAAACGAGTTCCAAAGCCGCTTCGCCGGAAGCCGCCTCGGCGACTACCTGAAAATCCTTTACCGTTTCGATATACGATCGAATACCGTTCCTAACGACTTCGTGATCGTCAACGATAATGACACTGATACGATTATCATGTTTTGAACCCATGACGCACTCCTTCTAGTTTTTGATTGGCGCTTGTATCAAAATCCGCGTGCCGTGCCCCGGCGCGCTCTGGATCTGCAATGTTCCACGGATACTGCTGACGCGTTCACGGATGGACCGCAAGCCCATGCCGTACGATTTGGTATTGGCATCGAATCCGCAACCGTCGTCGGAAAGAGACAGTTGCACGGAGTCGCTATTGTACACGAGGGCAATATCCACGCGGCGGGCGCGGCTGTGACGCGCCACATTCGCCAGCGCTTCTTGTGTCACGCGATACAGCGCCTGTTCCATATCCAGAGGTAGGCGGCGGGCGTTACGATGAATGAGTTGCACTGTGGTATCGTTGCGGTTTTCCCATTCATAGATGTAATCGCGCAGCGCCGGTCCCAGCCCCTTTTCTTGAAGCGCGATCGGGTAGATCTCCTGCACGAGGAACGTGAGTTCCTGAATCACATCGCTGACGAGATTCTCCGCTTCGATCAGGTGCAGAGACGCCGAGTTGCCGTTGCCGTTTAGGATACCGCGGGCGGTTCCCAATTGGGCAAGAGCCGCGAAGGCTTTTTGCTTTGCCGAGTCGTGCAGGTCGCGGGCGAGGCGGTTTCTTTCCTCCATCACGGCGAGGTCTTTGGTCTGTTCGAAGAGCTCCATGTTGGCGATCGAAAGCGAGGCGCGCTGGGTGAGTGCGGAGAACAGCCGCGTGGTATCGTCGCCGATCAGGTTCGGTTTGGTGAAGCCAATATTGAACACCCCCACGATCTTATTATCTACAACGATGGGGAGGTGGACAAACGAGCGGATACCCTCCGCGATGATCGCTTCGCGAATGTCAGCGCGGAGGTCGTGCAGTTCGAGTTGTCTGATCACCGCAGGCTCGCCGGTTTCAAGCACTTTGCCGACGATGCCTTCGCCTTTGGTGAATTCCAAAAGTTTGAGAGTTTCGGGCGAGAAGCCGCGGCTCACCCGGGGAATTACCTTGGTCTGTTTTTCGTCCCATGCGAAGACTACACTGCGATCGGCGTTGAGCGTGTCTACTGCCACATCTACAAGCGTTTGAAAAACCTGCTGAAGGCTCACGTTGCGAAGGATGCGTTCATCCGCTTGATAGAGCGCTTGGATCTCTTGATTGCGTTTTTCGAGCGCGCTGGTGCGCTCACGGACGAGGCGTTCCAATTGCCGGTTGCGGTCTTGCATGGTTTTTGTCCGCAAGCCGACTCCGCCGACTACGGCGAGCGCAGCCCCAAGTCCGAGAAGGATGCGGAACCACGTCGTCTGCCAGAACGGCGGAATGACCGTGACCGATACGCGGGTTGGAGTTTCGTTCCACACTCCGTCACTGTTGGCGGCTTTTAACAACAATGTGTAATTTCCGCCGGGCAAGTTGGTGTATCGCCCGTCGCGTTTTGTTCCGATGAAATGCCAGCTGGCATCGAAGCCTTCGAGGGTGTAGGCGTAGAGATTTTTTCCCGGTTGGTTGTAACTGAGCGCGGTGAATTCGAACTCGAACGAATTTTGGGGCCATGTGATAACGATGCTTTTCAGCGTTTCCACGCTGGAGTTGGCGGCGATGGATTGATCTTCTTGATTCAAGGTTGTCAACGCGACCGGAGGCAGATACTGGTTATCGGTAATTGCGAGAGGGTCGAAGACTGTGAGCCCGTTGACGCCGCCGAAGTAGAATTCGCCATCTTTGCCTTTGGCATACGCGCTGGAGTCGAATTCGTTGCTTTGCAAGCCGTCACCGGCATCGTAGTTGCGGAAAGTCTCGGTATCCGGGTCGAACCGCGAAATGCCGAAGTTGGTGCTCATCCACAGGCGCCCCTCGCCATCTTCGAGAATGCCGTAGATGAACCCGTTGGGAAGCCCGTTCTTTTCCACGTAGTGGCTGAACGAATTGGTCTCTGGCATGTAAAGGTTCAATCCCGAGCCGGCGGTTCCGATCCAGATCCTTCCTTTGGTATCTTGATAAATGGATAAGATGGAGTCGCTGCTTAGGCTGTTCGGATCTTTTGGATCGTGACGATAGTGGGTGAACTCGTTTGTTTTCGGATCCATGCGGTTCAAACCGCTTTCAGAAGTGCCGACCCATAGGAAGCCATCCCGGTCTTCGGCGATTGCCACGGGTCTATTTCCGCTGAGTGAGGTTGGTTCGTCTGCGTATGGGCGGAAGTGGGTGAAGGTGTTGCTCTCCTTGTTGAAGCGATCGAGCCCGGAGGAGATGCCGATCCACAGTTGTTCTTTGCTATCCTCGAATATCGAATAGATCAAATTCGAGCCGATCGTATCGGGGTTGGCGAGGTCGCGGCGGAAATGTTCGAACGTATTTTGTTCTGGGTTGAATCGGTCGAGCCCGTTATTCGTTCCGATCCACAAGGCGCCTTGGCTATCCTCCAGAATCGCTCTGACTTGGTTCGAACTCAGGCTGTCCGGGTTTTCGGGATCGTATTCGTAGCGAGTATTTTCTCCGGTCTGCCAATGGAAGCGGTTTAGTCCGTTGCTTCCGATCCAGGCATATCCCTGCGCATCTACCTCAATGGGAAAGATGAGATTTCCGCTCAGGCTGTTGGGGTTTTCAGGGTCGTGCCGAAAGTAGGCGAAGCGGTCGCGTTGACGGTCGTAGCGGTTCACGCCTCCGCCGTAGGCGCCAAACCAAAGCACGCCGCCGCGGTCTTCGAAGATCGAGAGAATATAGTTACTGCTCAAACTGCGCGCGAACGATGGGTCGTTCTTGTAGTGCACGAAATAGGTCTGATCCTTGCTTAAGCGATCCAACCCGTTGGACGTGCCGATCCAAAGATTCCCAGTGCTGTCAGTTGTAATGACGTTGATCGAATTATCCGCGATCGTACGTACATCGTCGGGATCGTGTACGAACGATTTGAACCAACCGACCCTTCTGTCGAATAGATTTAATCCCTTGGGCGTGCCGATCCATAAGTTCCCCTCCGCATCCTCCGCAATGGCTGTGATGGTATTGCTGATGATGCTCATGGGGTTTGAAGCAATAGGTTGATAGTGCGTAAACAACCCGGAGTTTTTGTTGAGCATGTTCAACCCGCCGTCGTATGTGCCGATCCAAATCTGTCCACTTGAATCCTGATAGAGCGTGCTGATCGCTTTACTGCTTAATTTTTCCGATTTGATTGTTTGATTGATCTGAATCGAAGGCGTCTGGGGGCTGGCTTCAAATTCGGGATTTTCAAGCACTTCGCTATCGGCAGTCGCCGGCGCGACCATGGAGGGAAAATGCCGAATGTATCGCGTATTTGCATCGAGACGATCAAGCCCGCTCATGGTTCCAATCCAGAGCCGGTTCTCGCTGTCTACCAGTAGAGCGGTGACCTGATCGCCGATCAGGCTGGTCGGATCGTCGTCGTTATGTTGATATTGGGAAAACTCACCATTAGATGGATCGTAACGGTTCAAACCGCCCAGCCGAGTGCCGACCCAGATGTAACCATTTTGATCTTCGGTGATGGCTGTGATCCACCCGTCGCTGATACTCTTTGGATTACTGGGGTCGCGCTTGAAGACCTTGAAGTTATAACCGTCGTAGCGGTTGAGTCCGTCTTCGGTGCCGAACCAAAGGAAGCCGCGGCTGTCTTGAAAGACGACGCGCACAGAACTTTGGGATAGTCCTTGTTCGATGCTGACGGTGTCGAAACGCAGGACGCAGTTGCAGATCTCCGGCAGGGATTCCGGCGAGACCCGGTTCGGGACGGGGGGCAGGCTGGCGGCAGGCGGTTCAGTTTGAAGCGCGGCTGGATGCGTCGCTATCCCTCCGCAGGAAGTCTGCAAGAGGAGGAAAGATATCCCTAGCACGCAAACAAACCATCGAATCCGATTTCTGAACATGGAGCAATTATAGACCTATCCCGTAACTTATGCCCTGATTTTCTTATTCTAAGGAAGCCTTTCGATACCCCTCGGTGGAGGGGTTTTTCTATCGCCTTTTTGACAAAACAGAATTGACCTGCTGCATCGTAAGGGGGAGTGAAAACCATTCATGAGACGTGCGGGAAATGCTTGTCTCGGCGGATGTTCAATTTACCTCGAGTAGGTATGATGCGCAACAGATGAGCATGACTGCCGTTTTGAAGAATCCATGGTTCGACCTTGGTTTTCAAGCGGCATTGCGAATCCGCTTTGCTTTCACGAATCTCCTCACAGAGAAAGCAACCCGTTGGCTTGAGGCGGAGACTGGTCTACGCAGCCGGTTTCCGCCTCGCTGACTATATCCGAAAGGAGGCGGCTCGGGAATCGAAGAATCAATCACTGTTTGTCTATTCACACTAATTCCTTTTAGGAGAGAAGAGCATGAAAACCAAAAGTTTCTATCATCTATTGAGCCTGCTGATCGCTCTAAGTGTTGCGCTCGCGGCGTGCGCGCCGCAACAGGCAACGCAGGCTCCAACAGAACCGCCCGTCGCAGCCACCGATGAACCGGCGGCGACAGCCGCGCCTACGGATGAACCGGCTGCGTCCGCCACTACTCGTCACGGCGGTTGGCTGGATGAGATCGACGTTTCTGTTGTAACTGGCGATTCCGCCATTTCACAGATCAAAGCCGGCGCGATTGATTTCTTTTCGTTCAATCTTGCATCCGACGTGTACCCCGCCATCAAAGAGGCTGGTTTACAGACGACCCAATCTCTTGGCGGTTACTATGGCATCAGTCTGAATCCGGCTGTTCTTACCGACGCGAGCCGCCTGAATCCGTTCTCGAATCGCAAGATCCGCGAATCGCTGAACTGGTTGCTCGACCGTAATTACTTGAATCAGGAGATTTACGCCGGCGGTTCGCTGCCTCGACTTCTGCCGATCACCACGGAGTTGGTGGAATATACCAACCTGATTGACACTGCCCGCGCGCTGGAAAGCAAGTATGCCTTTAATCCGGAGCGCGCCAAGGCTGTAGTTGACGCCGAAATGCCGGGCATGGGCGCGGAACTTGGCGCTGATGGCAAATGGCAATTCAACGGCGCGCCCGTAACGCTGATCTTCCTCATCCGCTCCGATGGCGATGGCACGCGCCAGCCGATGGGCGATTATGTGTCGAATCAATTGGAGAGCCTCGGCTTCACCGTAGACCGTCAGTACAAGACCGCCTCCGAAGCCTTCCCGATCTGGCAGGGAACGACTGCGTCTGATGGGCAGTGGCATTTGTATACCGCCGGCTATGGCGTTTCGGGTCTCGGTTCACTGCGCGATGAGAGCGGCAATATTCAGCAAAGTTATTTGAACACGAGTATTCAAGCCAGCGAGCCGTTCATTTCGAACGTGTCCGATCCCGAGTTCCAAAAACTTGGCGATGATCTCGCGCAAGGCAACTACGACTCAAAAGAAGAGCGCGATGCCATGATGGCGCGTGCGCTCGAACTTTCGATGGAAGATTCCTTGTTTGTCTGGTTGATTGACCAGAAAACATATGCGCCTTATGCCAATAATGTGCAGGTGACGTTCGATCTTGCTACGGGTCCTGAATCGACGAATGTCGGTCCGTACAACCTGCGCTTCAAGGATCAAGAAGGCGGCACAATGCGGGTTGGCACGAACGATCTGTTCACCGAACCGTGGAATCCGGTAGCAGGCAGTAACTGGATTTGGGACGCGAACGTGATGCGCGCCACCACGATGGGAACCTCGAACAGCGGCGGAGGCGGCGGTCTAATGGCGGACCCATACACGGGTCTCGCGTATCCGCAGCGCATTGCCAGCGCGGAACTGGTGTACAAGGAAGGTTTGCCGATCAACCAGAATTTGGATTGGTTGACCGTGACTGCCGTGCCGCAAGTAGATGTTCCCGATGACGCGTGGATTGATTGGGACGCGATCGAACAGCGCTTCATCACGGTCGGTGAAAAATATCCAGATGGACTCACCGCCAACGTCAAGAGCGTGGTGGTGTATCCCGACGATCTGTTTGAAACCGTCAAGTGGCACGATGGAAGCCCGATATCGGTTGGCGATTTTGTGATGAATTTGATCCAGGGTTTCGACCCCGGTAAAAAAGAAAGCCCGATCTACGATGAATCACTTGCCTTAAGCATTGACGCCGGGTTGGTGGCTTTCAAAGGATATCGCATCACATCCACAGATCCGCTGACTATCGAATCCTATACTGACGCCTATCTCTCAGATGCTGAGTTGAACATCGCGCCTTTGTGGCCCCAGTCAGCATTTGGACTTTCCGGCGAGAATAGCTGGCAGATGCTGGCGGTCAGTAATTTGGCTGAAGCGGCTGGAGAGATCACATATTCGGAAGACAAAGCCGCGCTGCTCGAAGTGGAACAAATGAGTTGGGTGGGTGGACCCAGCCTAGAAGTCCTTGCGAAGTATTTGGATCAAGCGGCAGGCGAGTCATACATTCCATTTGCGCCGACGATGAGCCAATATGTGACCAAGGAAGAGGCTGATCTGCGTTATGCCAATCTCAAGCAATGGTACGAAGATCATGGTCACTTCTGGGTTGGCACAGGTCCCTACTATCTCGACAAGGTCTTTACCACCGAGAAGACGGCTGTATTGAAGAACAACGCAGACTTTGTTGATCTGGCGGATCGCTGGGCTCAATTCAGCGAGCCGAAGCGGGCGACGACTCTGCTGGATGGGCCGGGGCAGGTGAAAGTTGGAGAAGAAGCGGTCTTCGATGTCACCATAAATTTCAAAGACGAGCCGTATCTCTTGTCGGATATCGAGCGCGTGAAGTATATCTTGTACGATACGACCGGCGCAGTCGTGTCTGTTGGCAATGCGACACCGGTTGCCGACGGTCAATATCAAGTCACGTTGAGTTCGGCTGAAACGGCGAAGCTAGTCACCGGGTCGGCGAGACTTGAAGTGGCAGTGGTGCCGATCCCCGTTGCGATTCCATCGTTCACATCGTTTGATTTTGTGGCGGTCCCGTAACGAAGAATAGCGAGTTGTCAGGGACGGATGACTCCGTCCCTGACAACCGTTTCGCAAATTCAGGACTCTTGATCCAGTGACGATGCAACTGTCGCTAAAAACAGTTTTTAGTATTTCATGAGGTCATCATGGCTGTCGCAACCCAACCCATACCTGAAAAATCCGCTGCCCCAACTCGGTCAATCCGCAACAGCACATTCCTGCGCGTTTCGCAGTACGTGATCGTTCGCTTATTGACTCTCTTTGCCACGGTTGTGATCGGAATCTATCTCACAATCATGATCGCCAACATGGGCGGATACGTAGACAGGATCATGAAAGGGGAGATCCGCGATCGCGTTACCCAGACGATCATCAACAGCCCTTCGGCTCAAACCATGAAGCCCGAGGTGCGCGAAAAATTGATCCAAGACAAGATTGCCTCCGAAGAAAAGCGCCTGGGTCTCGACGTGCCGATTGCCATTCGTAACGCCCGCTACCTCACCAACGCGTTGGCTTTGAACCTCGGACGCGCCATCAATATGACGAGCGACGCGGGATCGAAACAGGTCCGCTTGATTCTGCTCGAGCGCCTGCCTGCCACGTTGTTGTTAATGGGCATTTCGCAGTTATTTCTGTTCTTTTCAAGTATTTTCCTTGCCCTCAACTTATCGCGCCAATATGGAAAGTTTTGGGACAAATTCGTGGTCGCGCTTTCGCCCACTTCCTCCGTGCCGCCGTGGTTTTACGGGATTTTCCTTATCCTGATCTTCGCGGCGGTATTACGGACGCTTCCTTTCGGCGGGATGGTGGATTCGCCCCCTCCGACGAACGCGCTCGATTATTCCTTGAGTTTGTTGAAACATTTGATCCTCCCTACTCTTTCGCTGGTATTGAGTTCCTTCTTTCTCAGCATCTACAATTACCGCACGTTCTTCCTTATTTATTCAAGCGAAGATTACGTAGACATGGCAAAAGCCAAAGGTCTGCCTGCCCGCGATATCGAGCGGAAATATATTTTGCGTCCCACGCTCCCGAATATCATTACCAACTTTGCTCTGCTCATTATCACTTTATGGACCGGCGCAACCATCACAGAAACTGTGTTCCTTTGGCCCGGGCTGGGACGCACCCTGTTTCAGGCGATCGGTTTGTATGATACGCCGATCATCGTCGGCTCGACCATCATTTATGCCTATCTGCTTGCCATGACCGTTTTCCTCCTCGACTTCATCTATTCCATTGTTGACCCGCGCGTGAAGGTCGGTGAATGACATGAAAACCTTGAAAGACTTCATCCGCCAACTTCTCTACTACCCGTCTGCTGTTATAGGCATGTCAGTTGTATTCTTGCTGATCGCGCTTGCCATCTATGCCATGATTAAAATTCCTTACAGCAAAGCCATCCGCCTATGGCGCGGCGGGGAGGATGTCTGGTACCAGAATCCAAAATTCGCCGCCCCCGCGTGGATCAATTTTTTCTCCTCCAAAAAATATTCCGAATCATTTGTCGTCAATACCAACGATGGAAGTTTCTCCAGCGAATTCACGCCCGGGGCGGAAGACACGGGTACGCTGCTTGCAAGCCATACGATTGACTTTAACTATGACACCTACCCTCAGGATATGATCCTGTACTTTACCGCTGCGTTCGCCGAGAAACAACCGTTCATATCACTCGAGTGGCTCACGCCGGATGGACGCACCGTGCGGATCGCCAACCTGGCGATCGCGAAACAACAAACGTATCGTTTCGCACAGGATGAAAAGCTCAAAGTGCGCCTCAAAACTGACGACATCATTGCCGCGCTCTTTTCGGACCCCGCGACTGGTTCGCTTATCAAGGGACCTTATCAACTCCTCATCACCGGCACAACGTTCGAACCCGATTCGAAAATTGACGTTGAATTTGTCTTTCATGGACAAGTCTACGGCTTGGCAGGCACCGATCAGGCGCGGCGCGACTTGGTAGTGCCGCTATTGTGGGGCGCGCCGATCGCGTTGATGTTTGGCTTGATCGCGTCTCTTGGCTCATCGGTTCTGACGATGGTGATCGCGGCGATCGGCGCCTGGTACGCAGGCTGGGTAGACGCATTGATCCAACGCATCACGGAGATCAATCTTGTCCTGCCTTTCCTGTCCATCCTGGTCATGATCGGCACGTTCTACTCACGGAGCATTTGGGTTATTTTGGGCGCCACTATTATGCTTTCCATTTTCACCGGCGCGATCAAGAGTTTCCGCTCGATCTTTCTGCAAGTGAAGGAATCAATGTACATCGAAGCGGCGCGCGCCTACGGCGCAAGCAGCCTGCGCATTGTGTTCATCTATCTAATTCCTCGCATGATTCCCTTGTTGATCCCTGGTTTGGTCTCGGCGGTGCCGGCTTTTGTATTCTTGGAAGCCTCGCTTGCTGTGCTTGGCTTGGGTGACCCGGTCCTGCCGACGTGGGGCAAGATGATTGACGATGCGAACCGCAACGGCGCGCTGTATCGCGGCTATTACTATTGGATTCTCGAACCCACGGTACTTCTGATGTTCACGGGTTTGGGTTTTGCCATGCTGGGTTTTGCGCTGGATCGAATCTTCAACCCCAAACTACGAGAGACATAGCGCCGCTATGATGCAAACTAAACTCCTGCAAATCACAGATCTAAAACTACATTTCAAGACGCGCTCCGGCACGGTACAAGCAGTGGATGGGGTTAACTTCGAACTCGACTCGAACCGCGCGGTCGTGATCCTAGGCGAATCGGGATGCGGAAAAAGTTCGCTTGCCAAAGCCGTGTTACGGCTCCTTCCGCGCAATGTGGAAAAATACGAAGGCCGGGTGCAGTTACAAGGCGCCGATGTGATGACCTTCGGCGAAGAAGAGTTCCGTCAAAACGTTCGCTGGGTGGGCATTTCTATGGTGCCGCAAGCCGCGATGAATTCTCTCAACCCGGTCATCCGGGTCGGGGATCAGGTCGCGGAGCCTGCCATAATTCACCTTGGTATCAGCAAAACCGAGGCTGTGGCGCTTGTGCGGAGAATGTTTCAGCATGTGGGCGTGCCCCTCGATTTTGTAGAGCGCTATCCGTTCGAGTTAAGCGGCGGGATGCGCCAGCGGATCGCGTTGGCGATGGCGCTTGTTACCAGCCCCAGCCTGATCGTCCTTGACGAACCGACCTCCGCTCTCGATCTTCTCACTCAAGCCAACATTATGAACGTTCTGAAACGCATTAAACATGAACTCGGCACGTCGTTCATTTTGATCACGCACGATATCGCTACATCAAGCGAACTAGCGGATGAGGTCGCCATCATGTATGCTGGTCAGATCGTGGAGACGGGGCACGCGCGCGATTTCTTCCCTGCCCCGCTTCATCCGTATTCGCAGATGTTGATGGCGAGTGTGCCGCGCCTGCGCAGTGAATCGGATCCCATGTTCATTACAGGTCAGCCGCCGAGTTTACTCAACCCTCCCGGCGGATGCCGGTTCGCGGCGCGCTGCCCGTATCGCTTTGAGAAATGCGCTGAAGAGCCGCCTGTGTTCGGTAAGAACGGACGCAGGGTTAAATGTTGGTTGCACGCTTAACTTGTCATTGCGAGGACGCTTCTGCGCCTGAGGCAATCTCATCGTATAGAGGGTTGCTTCATCGCAACAAATGCTCCTCGCAATAACGGTGATTTATAGGAGCATCAATGATCGCAGATTTACGAGAGGTCATAATGAGCGCACAAAACATCCACGAACCTCTGCCGTTACTATCTATTAAGAACTTGCACGTTTGGTACGAATTGCGCCGCTTTGGGTTCGGTCACGCGGGCTACGTCAAGGCGGTGGACGGCGTCAGTTTCGAACTGGCTGAAGGGGAAACGGTAGCAGTCGTCGGTGAGAGCGGATGCGGTAAGTCCAGTCTGATGAAAACCATCCTTGGGTTGAATATTCCCACAAGCGGCGAGGTCTTTTTCGACCATGAGAATTTATCCGAATTGAGCGGGGATGGCTTGCGCCGTTTTCGATTTAAGATCGGTTATGTTCAGCAAGACCCATACGGGGCGTTGCCTCCGTTCATGACGGTGCAAAAAATTCTCGAAGAGCCTCTGCTCATCAGCGGGATGAAAAATGCCGAGGCGAGGTTAGCGCGCATTTATAAGGCGATGGCTGAGGTGAAACTTCACCCGGCGCAAGATTTCCTGCCGAAGTTCCCGCACATGTTGAGCGGCGGACAGCAACAGCGGATCGTCATCGCGCGCGCGATGTTGCGCGAACCGAAACTGATCGTTGCGGATGAGCCGGTTTCGATGCTCGACGCTTCAGTGCGCGTGGAGATACTCAAACTAATGCATGCGCTTCAGAAGGCGCACGGGCTTTCGGTGATCTACATTACCCACGATCTCTCGACCGTGAAATATTTTTCAGCCAGAATTTTTGTGATGTATGCGGGCAACCTGATCGAAAAAGCGGAGACGCGCCACTTGCTTGAAAATCCGCTTCATCCGTACACGCACGCGTTGCTTGCCGCCACCTCCGACCCCGATTTTCGTAATTCCGAATCGTTCAAAGAGGTGCCGCCTGGCGAGCCGCCCTCGTTGGTAAATCCGCCGAAGGGATGCCGCTTCCACCCGCGCTGTGCGAAAGCCATAGCCGGTTTGTGCGATGAAAAAGAGCCGATCGAATTTGAGCCTGAACCGAATCATTTCGTGGCTTGCTGGTTGTATCAATAACAATATGTCATTGCGAGGAGCGACTGAAAGGAGCGACGAAGAAATCTCCTCGCAAAGACGGAAATTTGTTTAAGGATACCTTATGACTAATCCCTGCTTCCTTCTCACCTTTGGCGTATTCCTTATGCTGTTGGGAATCGTCCTGCCGTTTTTGATGGTCGTCCATTTGCTCGAGTCCACGTTCTTATTGAATTTCTTTTCGTGGGGCGCCTCGGTGACGGGACTCTCGCTTGGCACGATCGGCTTTACGCTATATTCGCGCGGCTTGAAGCGATAAAAAAGAGCGACGCTCCAACAGCGTCGCTCTTTTTTATCGGAATACCTTTTACGGCTTAAGGGTGCGGATGAAGGCAATCGCTTGCCAGATCTGTTCCTCGGTGAGGATGCCTTGCCAAGCAGCCATCGAAGTGCCGGGTTTGCCGGTGTTTACGCGCCAGAAAAGGTAATCATCGGTAGCCGTCTGTTGGAAAGCGCCGAGATTCTTCGGCTTGGGGTCGAGCGCCTCGCCAGCCGGGCCATCGCCGTGACCTTGAGGACCATGGCAGGATTCGCAATTGGTTTTGAATACTTTTGCGCCTTCGGTCGCCGCGTCCGCGCCGAGAGGGTTGGTCTTGCCGGCGAAATCGGCTGGCACGGGTTCGAGCGTGGCAACCGCAGGTTCAGAATTCCCGCCGCACGCGACGAGAACGACTGCGCCGATAACCAGTAACATAACTAATACTTTCTTCATGCAACCTCCAAAGTGTGTATGATGTTTCTCCAGAAATAATGCTTTCAGCCATGACTTTCACCCATTGTCGGGCATTGACCGAAATTTTCGCATACCGCGCGGCGTTGTTTGCATTGATTTCCGATGGAGCCCATTATAATGGAGAAATTGTGTAAACCTCCGTGATCGGGCAAAGTGACGCCGGTTACCGATGATCTGCGACCGTGGTCAATTGTCGAAGGGCGAAAGGGGCTGGGGAGGAGGATCAAGCGTCCGTTCGGTTATGATCCGAGATTTTACAAAAAGAGTGGACATATCCAATACTGATAAATGTCACGTCCCATCCTGTGACATTCTTCACATTTATTTTTTCTAATGGAATGCTAAGATTGTTCAAATTTTTTCAACCTTGTGTTTCCCTATTTAAGGAAGGAGAGCGCCATGTCTGAGAAAGATAAGCAAGAGAACGAACCTGTATCGGTTGGGCAAAAGTTGTTCGATAACATTTGGGTGTTGTTTGTATTGTCGTTGTTGATCAGCACGTTGATCTATAACGCATGGGGAATCTACGATCTTCTGCACGTGCCACCCGCCCCATAGGCGGAATTTGAAAGGAGAATAAGAAATGCTCGCGCCTGAAAAAACATGGTGGAAGCCTATGGGTCGGTTAGAAAAGACCTGGCTGACGGTAGCGTTTGTATGGTGTGTTTTTCTCACCATTATGATGCCGCTTTGGTATTACATGGGCAAGCAGAACGTGCCCACGGAAACGTATCGCACGACCCCGCAAGCATATGCGGCAAAGGTGAATGAATTTGTAGCGCAATATCAGGTCGGGGAGGAGAATGGCGTCCCTGTGGTGGCGGCGCCGCCCGGCAGTGACGTGTACCTGCGCGCGAGCGCCTGGCAGTGGTATCCCATCCTGCAATTGGAGAAGGGCCAGAAATATCGCCTGCATATTTCCTCCATGGAATATAACCACGGCTTTTCGCTTCAACCGGTAAATATCAACTTACAGATTCTGCCGGGCTACGATTATGTGGCGACTATTACTCCCACGAGTTCGGGCGAATTTACCATTGTTTGTAACGAATATTGTTACCTTGGCCACCATACGATGGTGGGCAAGATCATCGTGAAATAGGAGCAGAAGTCATGGCTACACTCGCCCCCACAGTCCCTTGGGCAAAAGATGCGAAGGACGACTATCGCACTTGCCCCGTCACCACGCTGAAAGTGGATATGCACGCCGAACGCCTGATCATTGCCAACGCGGTGATGGCGGTGGTGTGTCTCACCATCGGCGGACTTGCCGCGTTGCTGATCGGACTCACCCGCTGGCAGGCGGTTCATCTTCTCGATGCGACCTGGTTCTATCGCTTGCTGACCCTGCACGGCATTGACATGCTCATCGCATGGATGGTTTTCTTCGAAATTGCAGGTTTGCACTTCGGTTCGACCGTGTTACTGAACGCGCGGCACGCCGCTCCCAAAACCGCTTGGTTTGCGTTCATTCTAATGGCGGTCGGCGGCTTGATGGCGAACTTTGTCGTCTTGCTCGACCCGAAGAACACGGTTGCATACACCGCGTACGTTCCTCTGAAAGCCTCGCCGTTGTTCTATTTGAGTTACATCCTGTTCGCGGTCGGCGCGTTGATCGCGGTCGTCACGTTCTTCATCAACATCGTTGTCGCCAAACGCGAAGGACGCTTTGAAGGATCGTTGCCGCTCGTGGTTTTTGGCTTTATGACCGCCGCGATCATTGCCACCTATACCCTGTTAGAAGGCGCTGCCGCGGTTGTGCCCGCGTTCTTCTGGTCCATGGACCTCTTGCCCAATTATGACCCGGGCATTTATCGTAACTTTTTCTGGGGTTTTGGACATCCCGCTCAACAGGTCAACCTAGCGGCGATGATCGCCATCTGGTATGCGCTCGCCCAGATGACCGTCGGCATCCGCCCGCTCAATGAAAAGTTTTCGCGTTTAGCCTTCGTGCTGTACCTGTTCTTCATCAACCTCGGCTCGGCGCATCACCTGTTGGTGGATCCTGGTCTTTCCTTCGCGTGGAAATCGGTCAACACCTCCTACGCGATGTACCTTGCGGTGCTGGGTTCGATGATGCACGCCTTCTCCATCCCTGCCGCCATGGAAGTTGCCCTGCGCGCCAAAGGCTATCGAAAAGGTTTGTTTGGCTGGCTGCGGAACGGTCCGTGGAAAGAACCGGGCTTCGGCGCGGTGGTCGTATCCATGGTGCTCTTCGGCTGGGTTGGCGGCGTCACCGGCGTTACCATCGGCACAGAACAGATCAACTTGCTTGTCCATAACACGATGCGTCTGCCGGGTCACTTCCACGCCACCGTGGTTGCTGGCACCACAACCGCCTTCATGGGCTTCACTTACTATGTAATCCCGCTCATCTTCCGCAAGGAATTGAAACTCAAGAAATGGGCGGTTTGGCAACCGTATGTGTTTGGCGCCGGCATGGCTCTAGTTTCACTGGGCATGATCACCAGTGGCTTGCAAGGCGTCTCGCGCCGCAACTGGGACATCACCTTCTCCGGCGTTATCCCCGGCACGATTGACCTCACCCTCGCCATCTTCGGCATCGGCACGATCATCGCGGTCATCGGCGGCATCATGTACGTCACCATCGTATTGACTTCGATCCTCACCGGACCGCGACTCGAAGCGAGCAATTTGCTCCTGGTTTCAGGAAGCAACAACCCGCTCCTCGAATCCACCAAACTGACCGAACACGATCTCGAAGACAAGCAAAACCAACCGCGCGGCTCGTTCGTGTTGGTGATTGCCTTCCTCGTTTGGTTCGCGGTGTATTACCTCGCCAACTGGTGGTTGCTGGGACGCACGTGGTTTATTCGATAACGTAAGAACAAAGACATCGGAAGTCCCTTGGACTTCCGATGTCTTTCGGAAAGATTTCGCACAATAAAGGTAGACAATGTTTGCTTCGTTGTTGCTCGGCTTGCTAGGGAGCCTCGGTCACTGCGTAGGCATGTGCAGCGCCGTTGTCATTCTCTTCGACCGGCAACCCGTCTTCCGCAACAAATCGGCATGGGTTCTCGCTCACGCTGGGCGCGTCTCAACCTACACCTTGTTGGGCGCGCTCTTCGGCGCGTTTGGGCAAACCCTCTGGCAATTCGACAAACTGCAAGCCGTCCTCTCGCTCCTCGTTGCTCTCATCGCCTTCTACATGGCATCCGCGTTCCTTGGGCTGACTCCCTCGCCCGAACTTTTATTCTCCTCTTTGACTCAACGCTGGGGACGCGCCATCCGCGCCTTCGACAACGCCTCTTTCCTCAGCCCCTACCTGCTCGGTCTCCTTTGGGGACTCCTCCCTTGCGGCTTGGTCCTCACCGCGCTCGTCACAGCAGTCGCGTCAGCGGATGTGGTTCGCGGCGCGTTGAACATGCTCATCTTCGGTATCGCCACGGTCCCGAGTTTGCTCGCCGTCAAATGGCTGGCAAACCGAGCGCATTCACGCACCTGGTCGCGTGGACTAGCCACCCTCGTCATGATGCTTTTCGGTTTCCAATTCGCCATGCGTGGGTTTGCCGCGCTCGGTCTTGTCGGTCATCTAATGATCGGCGAAGTGATGTTCTGGTGAAGGATGGAAGTAGGTAAACAGGTACAAACGTAAATACACAATACGCAGTACGAACCTCGCAACTCGTATCGCCTCACAAACCGACTTCTAACGCCTCATGACCCTCGCCACCGCCACCCCTGCTAAGACCCTCGTCACCTGCTCCCTCTGCGGACTGACGACCCTGCATCCCCTCACAAATGACCGGGGCGATGTATTCTGCTGTCCCTCGTGCAGGGAGGTCGCCGCATTGCTGGCAGACGCGCCGGCAAAGCCGACAACTCAAATCGCAAACGCAGAAAATGCGGAGAACGTTACCCTCACCCTTAGCGGAATGTGGTGTTCTTCGTGCGCGTGGCTGGTGAGCGAAAACCTCAAACGCACAAAAGGGGTGGTCAACGCCGAAACGAGCTTCATCCAACAGCAGACCAGCATTACCTTCGATTCTGCAGTCACCAATCCCAAAATCCTAAAAAAACGAGTCCGCTCGCTGGGGTATAAAGCCACACTGCCGGATGAAAAACCCTACGATGAGGAAGAATCGTTCTTTACCCGTTTGCTCATCGGCGCGGTGATGGTCCTGCACGATATGATCGTCGGCGCGGGGATTTACGCACGCGAGATTTTCGGCTGGGCAACGCCTGAATCCCAGCCGCTGGTTGATTTCTTTCAAGTGATGATGTTGCTTTCCAGCCTCCCGGTGTTGATCTTGCTGGGCTTACCGATTCTACGGGCGGGGTTTGCGAGTCTCCTGCGTGGACAACCCAACATTCACACCCTCATTGCCATCGGAACATTTTCCGCGTTTGGCTTGTCGGTGCGGAACCTCATTGTCGGTCACGGCGGATTGTATTTCGACACGGCTACTATGTTGATCTTCCTCATTTCGGTTGGGCGCTGGTTGGAAATGCAGGCGCACAAAGCGAGCAACGCGGCGGTGGCGAAATTGCTCGAACAGATTCCCGATACGGCTGTGGTCGTGACCGGCGAAGCGGAAAAGACGGTCAACGTTGCCGACCTCAAGCCCGGTATGCGCGTCCGCGTCCGACCTGGTGACCGCTTCCCCGTGGACGGCTTGATCGCCCTCGGCGAAGGAGATGTGGATGAATCCTTGCTGACCGGCGAACCCAAGCCGGTAACTCATCACGAAGGCGACGCGGTCAAAGCAGGGACGGTGAACCTCGATGGCAGTTTCGAGATTATCGCTTCGGCGGTGGGGGAATCCACAATTGCCGGGCAGATCGGGCGGTTGTTGCACGAAGCCTTGTGGAACCGCTCTCCCCTTGAACGACTTGCCGATAAACTCTCCGCGTGGATGACGCCGATCGCGTTGGGACTCGCGGCGATCGCTTTCCTCTTTTGGAGCGCCCACTCCGGAGCGGAAACTGGGTTGCTCGTCGCGCTGTCTGTGTTGCTGATCGCTTGCCCGTGCGCGCTGGGGCTGGCGACTCCGCTCACGCTGTGGTTGTCGCTGGGACGCGCGGCAGAATCGGGAATCATCCTGCGGAGCGTCGCCGCGCTCGAACGGCTGGCAAAAGTGGAGAGAGTCTTCTTCGATAAAACCGGCACGCTCACGCAACTGCCGATGAGAGTGCAGGGCTTGTTTGTTGCTGATGAGAGAATCGAGAAGAAAGAGGAAAGAGGCAAAAAGTTTCTTCAAATCATTGCCTCCATCGAAAACGAATCCGAACATCCGCTGGCACAAGCGATTGTTGAATATGCAAGATCGAATCACGTTGAACTGGTGAAGCCAACTTTGTTCAAACCCCTGCCCTCGCTCGGTGTGAAAGGGACAACAGAGCTATTTTCCGCTTTCCAATCGCAACAAGCCTTCATTGGCTCGGCGCGTCTGATGTCTGCCGAAGGGTTGGAAATGCCGAAGGAGATCGCGAAGCAAGCCGACACGTGGAAAGACGCGGGGCAGGTCGTCGTGTTTGCCGGTTGGGATGGGCAAGTCCGAGGCGTTATCGGCTTGGGCGAAACGATCCGTCCGGAAGCGGAGGCTGTGATCGCGCAGTTGAAATCACGCGGGCTTGAACTCGGCGTGTTGACCGGCGACGACGCGCGCGCCGGCGAACGATGGCAGGCGCGGCTGGGTGTGCCGGTGCAGGCGGAGTTGCATCCAGATGAAAAAATGTCGCGGCTGAGCGAGCATACCGCGATGGTTGGCGACGGCATCAACGATGGACCCGCGCTCGCGGCGGCGGCCGTTGGACTGGCGATGAATCACGGCGCGGATGTGGCGGGCGCTGCCTCGGACGTGGTCTTGATGCGCGACGATCTGCGCGCCGTGCCGTGGTTGTTCGATCTGGCGACCACGACCATGCGCCGTGTGCGCGAAAACCTCGGCTGGGCGTTCGTGTACAATATTATCGGCGTGGGGCTGGCGATGGCTGGGTTGATGAAACCGGTCTTTGCCGCGCTGGCGATGGTGATGAGTAGTATCTTCGTGACGGCGAACGCCATGCGGATGAATAAATATCCGTTGTTGGACGAGATGGAAACATCGGCAGTTGAGTAGACTTGCGGCGCTCTACGCGAGACTGTGTCGCTGCCGACGAAACTTTAAATAATTGGAAACCATTGATGACAAAAAAACTTTACCCTGAACGAACGTTCCTGCGAAAGATCGAAAAGATCGGCGTCGCGATCGAAGGCGCGGTCAACCGCTTCGCAAAATCGGATTTCAACCCGTTCTATCATCTCGGCACGCTCACCATCTTCATGTTGATCGTGTTGATCGCCACCGGCACATATCTCACGATCATCTATCGCCCCGGAGCGGATGTTGCGTACGCCACTGTGGAAAAAATAAGTTCCACTTGGTACGGTTCGCTAATCCGCAGTGTGCATCGCTACGCGTCCGATGCGATGATCATCCTTATCATCCTGCATCTCGTGCGGATGTTCATCGGCGACCGTTTCTGGGGTCAACGCTGGCTGGCGTGGACGAGCGGCTGGATCATGCTGGCGATGACGTGGCTGGCTGGCACTTTCGGCTATTGGATGGTATGGGATCAGCGCGCCCAGTGGATGACCGAATTCATGATGCAGAATATCGCAGGCAGTTCGGGACTTACGTACATTTCAACCGATCTCGCCTCGCGCACGTTTTCGAACTTCGTCATCATCCTCTTCTTGCACGTTTTCGTTCCCATCATTACGTTCTTCTTCATCAATATCCACAGCCTGCATCTCTCGCGTGCGCGCTGGTGGACTCCGCGCTGGGCGGCGCTTCAAGCGTTGGTGGGGTTGATCGTCCTCTCGTTGTTCAAACCCGCCATGTCCTACGCGCCAGCCGATCTCAGCGCCATGGTCGGGTCTGTTCCGATTGATAGTTTCTACCTCGCGCTTCTTCCGCTTGCGGATACGTGGGGCAACGTGATCTTTTGGGGACTTGCGATTCTTACGGCGGGAAGTCTGTTCCTCCTCCCGTGGCTTGCTCCCGGTCGTGACGCGGGACCCGCCATCGTCACCGACCCGAAGTGTACCGGCTGTGTTCTGTGCTACAACGAATGCCCCTACGACGCCATCCGCATGGTGGAACGGGATGACGATAGCGGCTACCCCAAACTGGCGGTGATCAACCCCAAGTTATGCACCGCCTGCGGAATCTGCGTCGGTTCATGCCCGGTGGACGCGATCCATTTGAAGGGCGGGTATAGCGGCGAGCAAACCTTCGGCGTAGTGAAAGGCGCGTTGAAACGCGAATTGAAAGACGGGAATCCCGTCACGGTGATGTTCACCAATCAACGGACTCACACGCTGGGCGGTTTGCCGGAGAAGTTGGGCGTGGGCGGCGCAGAAAGCCGCGTCGGCGTGACAAGCTGGGATGGGAGCGATGCGAAAATCGTTACAGCCATGTTGCCCAGCATCGGCGCGGTCAACATTGATTGGGTCAAAACGCTGCAAAGCGAGGGGGCGCGGGATATCGTGCTGTTGTCGCATCCATATCGCGACAGCCCGAACCGCGAAGATTCGCACTGGATTTTGAACCGTTTGCATCTGCGTCCCGCGTTGGTGACGAAGGGTTTGCATTGGCTCGAGGCGACCCCGAACGACCCGAAACCGGTCGAAAAATTTTTGGACGAGTTGCATACCGAGGAATTTCAGAAAAATAAATCCGCGCCCAGTCTGCCGCGCATCAAGGATCATAACCGGTTAGTCCCCTCGTTAGTGGGCGGGTTAGTCGGAACGGTCTTGTTATTGGGGTTATTTGCCCTCGCTTTGCCGTTGGATATTCCTGCGGGCATGTCCGCTGCGGAGGAATCTGCACTGCGAATCGCGGTGGATGCGAAGGGGAAGGTGGACGTTGCAAATATCCCCGAGGGAGTCGTCCTGCCTGAGGGAGCAGACCCGGAAAAGATCTTCGGCGGGGTGCATTTCCCGATGAGCATCCGTGTGGTGATTGACGGTGAAACCGTGTTCGATGAAGTGTTCAAACCGTCTGGCGTCGGTGGCAATGGACGGATCAGCGCGCTGGAATTTTTGCAAGTGGAATCAGGCGCTCATTTCGTCGAGGTCTTCATCAAAGACGACACGAACGAATTTAGAAATGTATTTTCCGATGAAGTTGAATTCGACAAGGGGCAGGTTTGGGCGCTTGTATACAACGAAAAGACGGATACGTTTGAGTTGAGATAGGCTTCAAAATTTTAGCCACGGATTGACGCGGATTTTTTGAATCGTCCGCGTTGTCCGTGGCTGATACTTAAAAGCGGGGGCTATGACTTCGGTTTTCGATAATACGCGATAGTGAACACAACGATCAGAGCGGTCAACACGCCAAGCGTGATCCAACTCAGCCGGGCGCGCTGGTTTAGCGCGCTGCGGAAAGGTTCGTTCGCGTCTACGTCAGCGGCAAACCATTTGCCGTCGTATTCCGATGAGCCTTCTGCCAATCCATCATAGTATACGTACCCCGTGTAGGGATAATAATGCAATTGGTCGAACGCTTGGGCTTTATTGTCCACAACGTAGACGCGGACGACTTGATATCCCTCGCCGGGATCAATGGGCTCGTTAATCGCTCCTTTTGAGAAATCGGCGAAGGCGAAGAAGTCGGCGGTCAGCGCCGGGTTGGTGACGTTGATCTCCCCGGTGATGCCGGGTCCCTTGATGATGATGTAGTCGAATTCGCCTTTGGCAAAAGCGAACGCGCTAGGGAGGAGGAAAAGCGCGAGCAACAAAGATGCGATCTTTTTCATATTAACCAGCCTTTGCATCCAGCGCGCGGAAGCGATGGATGAAATACACTCCCAGCCCAAACAAACCAATGGCGGTGGCTTGGTGGAGCAGGGCAATGACGATGTTGACGAAAGAGAGAATGGTGAAAACGCCGAGTGTGATCTGCAAAGCGACCGCCGCAACCAGTACGATCAATCCGTTTTTGATTTCAACGTGGTAATTCATTTTGCGGGCTTTGGAGTACATCACGAAGGCGGCGATCAGCACGGCGAACGCAAACCAGCGGTGGATGAAAACGATGGTCTGCGGCGTTTCGAATACATTGACGATGGAGTTGAACAGGTTAGGCGGGATCCATTTTCCAAACATGAGGGGCCACGTATCCGAAACATGCCCCGCCTTGAGCCCGGCGGTCATACCGCCGTAGGAGATTTGGAGAATCAGCAGGATGAAATACGTCAGCGCTAGTTTGGAAGGGAGAGACCATTTCACTTTTGGAACTGATCTTGGAAAACCGAGTTTATGTCCGAGGATGGTCCACAATGCAAGCCCAAAAAGGGTGAGCGCCAGCAGGAGGTGGATCGTCAGGTTGAAGTGACTCACGGCGGGACGGTCTACTAATCCGCTGGCGACCATGATCCACCCGGCGAAGGCTTGTGAAATGAAGAGCATGCCCATCCAGAAATAGATCCCGAATTCCTTCCACGGGATGGTTTTGCGGAATAGGAAATAAAAAACAGGGATGGCATATACAAGCCCGGCGAAACGCGCAATGAAGCGATGGATCCATTCGATCCAGAAGATATATTGGTACTCGCCGAGCGTCATATTGGAGTTGATCTGTTTGAACTCGGGCGTTTGCTGATATTTGGCAAACTCTTCCTGCCAGGCTTGCTCGGAAAGAGGCGGGACCGTTCCGCTGACGGGATTCCACTCCACGATGGAGAGACCGGAACGCGTGAGGCGGACGAATCCGCCGAAGACGATGAGGAACGCGACGATGGAGGCGAAAACGATCAGCCAGTTCATCACTGCGCGGTTTGGGGTTTGAGGCATAGATTTCCTTCCATGAAAGATATTTGCCGGGCGAGATGTAACGCGTGTCCCGCCGTACGCTGGGCGATTATAGCATCGTGGTGTGAGAGGTTGATGAGCAGAGTCAGTTTGAAATAGGGGATGAATTGAAAAAAATCCCGCCACATGGTGACGGGACAACGTCTATTGTTGTAATTGCGACAGGAGTTGTCGGTATTGATCCGCATTGGCAGGATTCAATAACAAGATCTGGTTGACGACTACCATCGCCTCCTCTTTCTTGTCCGCGCTCAACAGCGAATCGGCGAGTGAATCGAGTTGCTTGATGGCGTCTTCGCCGCGCCCGGCTTGTTGATAGGCGCTTGCAAGCGCGCGCGTGAGGATGGCGTCGTTGGGTCGTTCGGTCATCAAGTCTTCAAGGAAGGGTATCATCTGCGCGTCGCGGTTGTTCGGTTGCAAATAGGAAAGATAACTTTCGATTTCGGCGTTCGCTTGCGCGGGTTGCCCCAGTTTGAAGCTGAGATCGATCAGACTTTTGCGAACAGCCTCATCGTCGGGACGAAGCGTGCGAATCTGTTCGTAGACGCGTATGGCTTGTTTCCAGTCGAGGCGCTGCATGTCAATATCCGCCATGCGCTGGAGGATATGGACATTCCACGTGCGGTCGGCGTTGGATTGTTGGACGACGCGCAACGCGGTGGTGTACGTCTTGCGCGCCATGTCGAGTTCGGCGAGGCGGTAGTAAATGTCGGCGAGTTCGATGTATTCGCGGATGGCGTCGTCCACTTGCCCGCGCGCAACGAGCTGATCGATCAAGCGCGAGCGCGCCGCCATGTCCATCGGCGCGAGTTGCACCACGCGCCGCAACATCTTCGAGGATTGCGCCGACTCGCCGCGCACGCTGTATGCCTGCGCCACAGTCATAAATTTTGCGATCGCTTCCGGCGTGTGGTTCTCGCGCACAAGCAGATCGCCCATCAACGTGTGAAGCGGCAGATAGGTCGGCGCGGCGGTGAGCGCGTAGTATGCCTCTTCCATCGCCGAACGCAATTGTCCGCCGCGCGCGAGTTGATGCACGTGGTTGATCGCTTCGAGAACCGCGCTCGATTGCGCTTGCATGATCACATCCGCAAGCGGCATGGGCATATCGCTTTCGTTCGTGCGTAGCATTTCCTCGCGCGCTTTATGCAAATGGTCGCGCCAATTTTTCCGCATCAGCATATCGTTGACGTTCTCGCACAGACGTTTGAGCGCCGCTTCATCAGTGACGCCCGCTTGCGCCTCGATCAACGGCTCATACATTTGGCGAATCTCATCGGATTGTTCGGATGGCGCGACCGCGGCGTCGGCGATCTTCAACGCTTCGAGATATTCAATGGACGCGGGTCCGAGTCTTCCCAACTTTTGGTTGATCTGCCCCATCAGCAGACGCGCTCCGAGCGCGAAATCGTTGTGCTTGACGGCGTTTTGCAGTTGGCGCAGCGCCGATTCGTGCCGATCGATCTTCGAGCGGATTAACCCCAAGTCAAAATACAACGCGGGATGGTTGAAGCCCGCTTCGAGCGCGTGTTCGAGTTCTTCGGCGGCTTGCGCGTCGTTGCCTTTCGTCTGCGCGTCGATCGCTTGACCGAGATGCAAAACGACCTTCGTCTGCTCGGACGATTGCATCGAAAGTTGACCGGTGCCGCGCATCAGCGCTTGCAAGCCGCGCCGTTGTTGAACTGCCGCGCCGTCGTCGCTGGAGTACTCAAACAAAAGTTCGGCGAGACGCGTGAGCGCGTTTTGTCGCGCTTCGGCAATCGGGTCGAGTCCCGAATCGGCTTCCTGTTTTTGTTTATCCAGTTGTTTGACCTGCGCCATCGCGATGGGACCCGTCCCGCCTTTGGGGCGCAGGGGTTTGGGGAGCAGTTGCCCCGAACGGAGAAGCGTCTGCGCCTGTTTTGCTTCCGCGCTTTCGGGCAGGATTTGCAACGCCTTGTTGACGAGTTCGTTGGTCTTTTCCACGTTGCCCGTGCGCTGGACGAGACTCGCCACGTTGATGTATTCGACGACCGCTTGCGGCTTGTGACCGAGACGTTCGTGCGCCAGCGCGAGGCGCGAGTGCGCGGCGATATTTTCAGGCTCGAGCGTGGTGACGCGCACCCAGTTTTCGATGGCTTTGTCCACATCGCGTTGGTTGAGGAAGAGTTCGGCGGCGCGCGTCGCGGCTTCGATGGCTTCTTTGAGATGCCCCGTCCGTTCGAGCAGTTGGGCGAGTTTTTCCATCGGCACCGGGTCTTGCGGCGAGATCTGCGCGACGCGTTTATACGTCCGCAGCGCTTCGTCGAATTCGCCGAGTTGGAACAGCGCCAGCCCGAGGCTGGTCAGCGCCTTGGGTTGGTCGGGCATTTCTTGCAGGGCTTTGCGGTACGCCGACGCGGCTTTACTCCATTCCTGGTCCCACGCGGCGGAATGTCCCTCGCTCATTGCTTTTTGGAAGATGTCTTCGTTGCCGGGCATGTGCCAATTATAACGTAGGGGAGGGATAAATCCCCTCCTGCAATGGTAATATTTTTAATCCGCTTATTCCCATGAACAAGAATGGTTTGATTTGGAGATTGTGTTGAGCAATGAATTTGCCCGCACGGACGTGAACGTCCGTGTTATTCCTACGAAGCCCGCTAAAGCGGACTGTTAGGTTACGATTTTGAGTTTTGCTTTTTCGTTGAAATTGCCATAGTATTTATCTTACGGGATGCCCCATATTTCAATACCGTTTTTTCCTACGGTGACTAAATATCGCCCATCTTGTGTAAATCCCCCAAAGTAGTGACATGTGTTTATTTCCTTCAAGAAAACTCTGGCGTTAGCATCCCATAGTTTTATAAAACCATCATACCCGACTGAAAGCAGTAAGTTTGATTCAGGGCTGAATTCTAGAATCTTTATGGCGCCTAGCCAGCCATCACTTCTTTGAGTGGTGTGTGCTTTAAATACTTTCAAAAGAGCGCCATCAGCGACATTCCAAAGATAGATATCCCCATTTATTGCTCCGCCTACAACATATCGTTCATTGGAACTGATGGCGAGGGTTTCAAATTGTGCTTCTGCCACTCCAACGTCATTGAGGTCCGAGAAAGGAAATTCTAATGTTGTATCTTTATGATTGGTCAAGTCAAGAAGATGCAATTTATTATCGGAGTTATAGGTAATTGCAACCAGATTCCCATTTGGTGAGTAAGTATGTGGGGGTATCGATATCTCGCCATAAAGAGGAAAAATATAGTCGGTAGAATTTATTTTGTTAGTTTGTAAATTGAATTCAGATATCTGACAATTCACTGCATTAGGGGCACATGAAAAGAATGCGATTCTTAATCCGTCTTGGCTGATGCTGATACGCTCATCATAATAGCGGTCGGCTTCAAAACTAAATTTCTGCCTTTGATTTCCATTTTGAATATTCCATAAAGTTAACTCGCCTGGTTCGTAACACCAGAAGCTAATTAATGTTTCCTGATCGGGATGGAACAAAATGCTGTCAACATTAGTGACATTAAGAGTTTGAAAGTGTTTCTTTGTTGTCAAGTTCCAAAGTTGGACATTTCGCGTTTCAAAGTCGGTGGTTGCTAACAAGTATTCTGCTTGATCATTCACAAACCTTGTTTCAAGCGCGGTATCCTGAAAGGATGAAATAAAGCAGTTCTCACGAGTTTCACCAAATCTGGCGAGGTCTTCAATCTCATTGGCATTATTTCCATTCAATGCTAAGTCATTAAGTTCAGGTTTAACGATAATCGCTGGTGTGATCGATGCTGTTATGGCAATTGTTGGCTTATCATGTATCGTAGGAGTATTTGTTTCGTCGATCGAAATGGTTGGAGATGCAATAGGAGTTTCTCGGTCTGTTGGGAAAGAGTTGCAAGCCGAACTCAATATGAGGAATCCTACAACGTGAAAGAGGAATACTTTCTTTATAATGTTCATCACTATCGCTACCAATCTATTCGGTCACCTTCATTTCACCCCAGTTGAGTCCATACTTCGCCTCGGTGGAGAGGGGGATATCCAGCGGGTACGCGCTTGCCATCGTCTCTTTGACGACCTTCGCCGTTTTTTCCAATTCGTCTTTCGGACACTCCAGCACGAGTTCGTCGTGGACTTGCAACAGCATCTTGCCGTTCAACTTTGCTTTTTTCAACGCGGGCGGAATTTTCAACATGGCGATCTTCATGATGTCCGCCGCCGTGCCTTGAATCGGCGCGTTGATGGCTTCGCGTTCCTCGCGGGCTTTCATCTGCGGGTTGCTCCTGCCTTGCAACGCGGGGAAATATCTGCGGCGACCGAGAAGCGTTTCGACATATCCCTGTTGCGCGGCTTGCTTGCGGATTCCATCTAGATATTTTTTCACGCCTGGGAATTTCGTGAAATAGGCTTTGACGAAGTTCTCCGCTTCTGCCAACGTGAGGTCGGTGCCGCGCATCAGCCCAAACGCGGACATGCCGTAGATCAGACCGAAATTGATCGCTTTGGCGTGACGGCGCATATTTTTATCCACCGCGTCGAGCGCGACGTTGTAAATTGCCGCGGCTGTGGTCGCGTGGATGTCCTCGTCGGCGCGGAAGGCGGCGAGCATCCCTTCGTCTTGAGCCATGTGCGCGACGATACGCAACTCGATCTGCGAGTAATCCACCGAGAGGAGCCAGTTTCCACGGGCGGCGATGAATCCATTGCGGACCCGCCGTCCCGTCTCGGTGCGAATCGGGATGTTCTGCAAGTTGGGGTTATTCGAGGAGAGTCTTCCCGTCACCGCGCCGATCTGCGAATACGACGTGTGGACTCGATTCGTCTTCGGGTTGATTGCGGCGGGCAACGCGTCCACGTACGTTGATTTTATTTTCGAGAGTTCGCGGTGTTCGAGCACCCAATCCACAACGGGATGTTTGCCGCTGAGTTCATCGAGCACGCCCGCCGCCGTGGAGTAATGTCCGCTGGCGGTCTTGTTGCCGCGGTCGGGCGGTTCGAGCCCAAGCGTTTTGAACAGCACATCCGAAAGTTGTTGCGTGGAGTTGATATTGAACGGCTTGCCGACCGAGTCGTACACTTTCTTTTCGATCTGCGAGAGGCGCTGCGTGAGTTCTTTGTTCATCTCGGCAAAGAACGGAAGGTCGAGCGAGATGCCCGTCATTTCCATGTCAGCCAAGACAGGCGTGAGCGGCATGTCAATTTCTTCAAGCAATTTTTCGCCGTTCACGCGCTTGAGTTCTTTTTGCTCGATGGGCATGAGCCGCAACGTGTTTTCCGCATCCGCCACCGCGTACGGCGCGACGGATTCGATCGCCACATCTGCCATGCTGATCTGTTTTTTGCCTTTGCCGATCAACTCTTCGATGTGAGTCATCTCCTCGCCGAGTTTGACGAAGGCGAGATTCTTCAAGCCGAGGTTGCGCGACGACGGGTCAACGATGAATTCGGCGAGCATCGTGTCGAACGTGAGCGGCGAGACGACCAGTCCATGCTGAGCCAGCACGATGTAATCGTATTTGGCGTTGTGCGCCACCTTGCCGATTTTCGGATTCGTCAGCGGCGCTTCGAGGGCGGCAATCACTTTTTTCAGCGGAAGATTTGTCCCCGCGTTGTGACCGATGGGAATGTAATAGCCTTCGCCTTCTTGAATCGCCAACGAAATGCCGACCATGTCCGCGCGCATCTCTTCCGTGGAGGTGGTTTCGGTGTCGAACGAAATGATTTTCGCCTTGTTCAACGCTTTGACAAGGTCGTCGAGTTTCTTTTCGGTGTCCACAATGTGGACGGTGATATTCGAATTCACTTTAGGAGCGACAACCACCTGCGGTTCGTTCGCGAACATGGATAGTTGTCCAACGGCATTCGCGCTGAGCGGAGAGTGGGCGCTTGTCCCACTCGCAGACGAAGCGGAGGATGAAATCGGCTGTCCTGTCAATTTTTCGAGCGTTTTCAACAGCGAGCGGAATTCCAACTCTTTGAAAAACGCTTCAATCGCAGGGACGTTCAAGTCGCGCGCCTTCGCATGTTCGAGGTCGAGTTTGATCTCCAGATCCGTTTTGATCTGCGCGAGAGTGTAACTGAGATAAGCGTTCTCTTTGCTGGCTTCGAGTTTCGATTTCCAGCGCGGCTCGACCTTGTCAATATTTTTGTAGATGCCGTCCAGCGATTTGAATTTTTCGAGCAGAGCAATCGCGGTTTTCTCGCCGACTCCCGCCACGCCGGGGATGTTGTCCGATTTGTCGCCGACGAGGGCTTTGTAATCCACCACTTGTTTGGGCGGCACACCGAGCTTTTTGACCACATCTTCATCTTTGATGTAAGTTTGGTCGTCGCCCGCGAGATAAACTGAAGTCCGCTTATTGACGAGTTGCAGAAGATCGCGGTCGCCTGTGACGATTTTTACTCCAAGTCCCTGCTCGGCGGCGATGCGCGCCACGGAACCAAGCACGTCGTCCGCTTCGTAACCTTCGAGTTCGAGGCGCGGAATGTTGAACGCGTCCACCATCTCGCGGATGCGCGCGATCTGCGGACGTAGGTCATCGGGCATTTTGTCGCGTGTGCCTTTGTAGTCGGGGAAGATTTGGTCGCGGAACGTTTTGCCCACATCGAATGCGACGGCGAGATATTCGGGCTGTTCCTGTTCGATGATGCGGAGCAACTCGCGGGCGAATCCGTAAATCCCTGCAGTAGGTTCGCCTTTCGAGGTTTGCCAGCGCTGACTCCCGCCGACGGCTGTGAGGGCGAAGTACATTCGATAAGCGAGAGCGTGTCCGTCAATGAGGTAGAGGGTGGGGGGCATGGGGGGTGGGTAATTGGTAAGTGGTAATTAGTAATTGGATTGTTGGTGGATTAGAGAATTGGAGAATTGAGAGACTGGAGACTGGAGATTTGAGACTAGAGATTGGAGATTGGCTGGTTGGAGAATTAGAGAATTGAAATTCTTGTTTGCAAAACTTGAATCCTTGGACAGGATAATCCCGAAGGGATGAAAGGATTATAGAAACCATGAGTGCGAATTTCAAATCCCGAAGGGATGACATGAAACTTGTGCGATCCGTAAAACAAAAACGCAGAGTGATTATACTCTGCGTTGGATTTGTCATTACGAGAGATGTCGCTACCCGCGCTTCGACTTCGCTCAGCGCAAGATTATTTCCTCGAGTCGGCATATCCCTGGCGGGTACGAGTCTCTTTGATGTAATTCTGTACCAGTTGCGGCGGATGGGGTTGCGTGCCGCCCATGATGAGATAGCCCGGCGCCCAGAAATCGCCGGACGGATTTTCCTTTTTCAAACGCGGAAACTCCGCGAATATTTTTTCGGAGGTCTGCTGGCGCATGATGCGCATGAGATAGCCGGGCGAAGCCGAGGGCGGCACGTTCGTTACCCATTGCATGTATTCCGGGCGGACGGCGAGATACTCCAGCCGCCAGCCGAAGGCGATGCAAATTTGCGGAAGCCATTCCGAAAGCCGGTCCGAAACGTCGCCGGTCAGGTAATGCGAACTGAAACGCGGCACGAGCAGGCAGGCATACGTCAAATTGTATAAGCCGGGCGTGATCGGTTCGAGCATCACGCGGCTTGCCACTTCGGTGATCGAGTGCGGGCGGGTTTCGTCCAGTTCGCCGGGCATGGGGCGGCGCACGGGAGTTTCCGGTCGCGGGCGCGATTGCGACGGCACGGTCGCGTCGAAATCCTGTACCACGTGTTCGACCGTCTCTTCGAGGTTTTGATTCGACACGAGCAGTTCATCCACGCGGACGGCGGGCGAACTCTCACGGCTGTATTGAGTCGCACGAGCGGGCGACGACGGACGCGTCCCGATGGCATCCGGCGGCAACGGGTAGACAGCCGAATCGGGAGTCGGAGGCGGGACATCCGAGAGGATATCTGAAATGGAGGGGATGTTTTCTTCGACGAATCCATCATCCACAAATTGAGTCGGCGCTTCGTGCGCGGCGGAGGGCTGACTCGGCGTGGACGGATTTTCATCCGCCTCCGAAAGCAACAGCGAGTCTGCCAGTTTGCCAGCCTGTGAGCGGATGGCGCTGAACGGCGTTTCGGCGTCGAAGACGAGGGCGAGCACCACATCGTCAGCAAGACGCGTGGCGTAGAGCATGTGCTCGGCTTTGGTCGTTTCAAGGCGGACGAAGCGGAGCAGGTCACTGCCTTTTTGCCCGTCCCAGTGACGCGTGACGGTGAGGGCGAGTTCGTTGGCGGCGTTTTGTTCCAGCCCCCCGGCGTATGCCCACATTTTGTCGTTGCGGGTGATGAGCGCGGCTTGCGCGGCGGATTCCAAGGTGAGGCGCGTGAGGTGCTGGGCGGCTTTGGTCACGTCTTGGAGCCAAGGGAGCGCGGTTTCATCGGTTTGCGCGGGGCGTGAGATGGGTTTGGAGAGGGGGGTGGAGTCTTGGTTGAGCATGGCAAGTAGTTCCGGTAAATAATACGGTTTGCGCAGGAGCATCCACGGGCGGAGTTCGTCGAGCGCGGGCGGCGCGTCTGCGTCTGCGAAGATAGCCAGCCGTATGTTGGGCTTGAGCGCGCGGAGGGCGCTTCCGATCTCCGCGACGGCGGGTTCGCCGAGGTTGAGGTCGAGGAAGGCGAGCGTGCAATCTTTTTCGTCTGCGCGCACCACTGCCTCTGACTTTCGGTTGACTACGTGGACGCCGAAACCTTCCCGCACAAGTCCTTGAAGGAGCGCTCGTGCGAAACTTGCGTCCGCGGTGACAAGCAGGAGGCTTTTTGACATACCTGACAAGAGTGTATCACGGCGGGGGCGAGGGGGCAAGCGGGACTGTGGGGGGATTGGCGATTTACGATTTGCGATTGTCGATTTGCGATTGGGGATTGGAGATTAGAGACTGGATGGGGTGATGGTTGTGGGTAAGGATTCTCTTTCGACGCGGCTGGGGGGAAACTCATGGTTCATACGCGTTCGCCAGCGTGACCGCGCCCTGCGCGTCCGTGAGTTGGCGCGTGGAGCCGAGGGCATTAGTCAAAAAGTAAGCAGTGATCAGTGTGGTTGTGTTCACTTGGGATATTCTGTCCTCTAAAATCAATCTCCTTCTATCACCTCACCCCAATCAATTACCTTCATGTCTCTGATGACAATATCGTCAACTTCAAAGCGTGTCCGTCCATCGTATCCAAAACAACTGAGCATAGACTTGCTTCCCTGGCTCGTACCAAACCCATTCATGAAAAAATAGGGTATGTTCTTACACTTCAGGCTCTGATGTGTATTCATCCAATCATCAAGGCGAGGCTTCAAGGCTGGATCAATCATGTCATACGCCGCGGGATGATTGATCCGCAGTGCAGTAGCAAATGCAGAGACCAAATCGTCTTCAGTCTCACGGTTATATATCCATCTATAATCGTCCACGACCGGGGAGTACTCTGCCCATATACTCAGACCACAGGCAAACACAACAACGAACAAAAGCAACAATAGAATTTTTGCGCTCTTCTTCATTAAGTGGCTCCTATTCCATACTTGCCGTGTATGCGGCCCGCTTGGAATTGGCTGAATTTCCAGCCCAACGCATCTTCCCACTGATTACTACTTACCGACAACCGCTCACTGTTCCACCGGCTCCCCGAACGCAACGACGACGATATGCTGGTTCAACAACTGCGGCGTGGATGAATTTTTCCCCGGCACGATCTGCCCGAGCGAGTAGCCGCCCGCGATCGGCACGTCGGGACCGAGGATCTCGCGCAGGGCGGCGATCTCCGTGCCCGGGTGAGATTTGAGCAGCATTTCCCAGGCAAGGTCAACGAACGTCAGCGCGAACACGGGCTTTGCGCCGTCGAGCGCTTTCACTGCCTGCTGCGCGGCGGATTGCGCGGCTTGCTCGCATGAGACGCGGCTCCCGACTAGCAGGTACGCGTCCACGCCATCGTGCACGGGCGCGTTGAGACGGAAACTGCCGTCCGCTTCAACCCGGATGGGCGCTCGAATCACCAATTGGTCGCCTTGTTCAACCCCCAGCGGATATAACCGCGCCAAGTGACTCAGCGGAGGAAATGCCCAATCACGCGCCGGGTAGCCGAACAACTGCGCGTATGATTCCGACGCGGGTCTGCCATCCAATGTGCGGAGCCAGAAACCGCGCGAGCGCGTAATGCGGAACTGACTGCCGACCGGGTTCCAGCCGTGCGCCGCGCCGATGCCGATGTTGAAATCGCCGCGCAAAAACGCGGCAGTGAGCGCGCCGGTTCCCGTCTGTGGACCAGCCAACTGGTAGGAATGACCGGTATCTAAATCCCCCGCCGAAAGCGCGCCGGTGAGCGGTAATCCAAGGTCTGCGAGCGTGTTGCATAATTGATCCGCATCGCCGTTGAAACCGTCTGCAAAAAAGAGCAGGGCGCGGTTATCTTTGTGTTCGGATGCGGTTCGCAATATCTTTGCGGCGGTCTCACGTCCGCTTTGAGCATAGCCGGGTAGCCAGTGTGTCTCCGCTTGAAGATCGCCGGCGAACAGAACAACCACGACCGAATTTGGATGCACACCTTCGGAGGTTAACCCGGCGGGACTGCTGAACCCGATGAGCGGAGTATCGCCCAACAGACCCGAAACGCCGCTGACGATGTCGCGCGCCGCGTATTGATGCGAGGCGATGACCAAACCAAAGCCAGGTGTGATCGGACCCAGCCGGTTCAACGCCTGATGGGTTGCCTGCAATCCAGCCTCGCGTCCGCTTAGCGCGTGGGCTTGTCCAACAGCCACCTTGAGAGTCATGGTTAGGCGTTCCCTTCCGTAATTGGAATTGTGAAATGGAAGGTCGTGCCTTTCCTAAATTCGCTTTCGAACCAGATGCGCCCGCCCTGCATTTCAACGAGGCTCCGCGTGATGTTCAAGCCCAAGCCGGTGCCGGGCGCTTCGCGTGCCTTCATATCTTCGGAACGGAAAAATTTTGTAAAGATCTTGGCTTGGTCGTCTTCGCTGATGCCGATGCCGCTATCCTGCACCCAGAGATGGACGACGCGCTGCGCGCCTTCGGGGTCCCAGTGATTCGTCGAAGCCGCCGCGCTGATGTAGACGCGCCCGCCTTCCGGCGTGTATTTGTTGGCGTTGCTCACGAGGTTGGTGAGAATCTGTCCCACGCGTAAACGGTCTGCCCACACTTTCGGCAGTTCGTCTGGCAAGGCGAGTTCCACTTCCTGTTGCTTTTCGTCCACTTGCCGTTTCGTCGAGCGGAGAACATCTTCCACCACTTCGCGCAGATCCACCGGGGCGAAATCCAGCCGCAGGCGCCCGGCTTCGATCTTTGCTTGATCGTTGAGGTCGGATACCAGCGCGGACATGCGCTCGACGTTCGAACGGATGGTGCTGAGGAAGTTCGTCTGCATTTCGTTGATCTGCCCTACGGCTCCGGTGGCAAGCAATTCGGAATAACCCTTGATCGAGGTCATCGGGTTTTTTAATTCATGCGCCACAAGCGAAACGAATTCGCTCTTGGAGTTGTTCGCTTTTTGCACTTCGTCGTAGAGTTGCGCGTTGTAGATGGCGATGGCGGCGTTGTCGCTCAGGCGGTTGAGGAAGCCGAGGTTGCTTTGCGAGTCGCTGGTGGATTCGAGCAGGAGCAGACCGATGACTCCCGCTTCGCGCCGGATGGGGACGATGATCTGCGTGTGCGCGCCGAGGAAGATGCCCCGGCTCCCGTTCCCCAGCAGGGAAACCTGACTCGGCTGTCCGCTTTGGATCGCCGCTTTGACGGCGGGATATTCGAGCGCGCGGCGCGTCACAGCCGCGTCTTTGAGGATGTCTTCGTATCCCTCTTGCGCCATGATCCGTAGATTGTCTTCCTCTAACATGCCGATCAACCCGGCTTCCGCGCCGGATTGTCTCATTGCCCAATCGAGGGTGATGTGCATGGCGCGGTCCACATCGAGGCTGGCGTTCAGTTCGCGCACGATGCGCCCCATGATCGAAAGTTCCTCCACGCGGGCAGTGAGTTCTTGGTCGGTGAGGGCGAGCAGGCGCGCGTTTTCGATGGCGACCGCAGCTTGACCGGCAAACGCGGTCAGCAGATTCTGATCGTCTGCCACGAACGGAAGCCCATCCTTGCGGTTGATGACTTCGATGACGCCCAGCACGCGGTCTTTGATCTGCATCGGCACGGCGAGCAGGGAACGCGAGATGAAGCCGGTTTGTTTATCGGCGGCGTCGAAGCGCACGGAGGAACGCTGTCCGTCGTTTTCGATGACCGGCGCGCGGGTTTGCACGGCGCGCCCGACGATCCCCGTCCCGGCGGGGAGGCGCTGTCCTAGGAGGTTGCCAGCCACAGGTCCGACCGTGACGCGGAATTCCAAATCGCCGGTTTGGTCGTCCATCAGGAACAACGTCCCGGCTTCGCAGTTCAAGATGTTGACCGCGTTTTCAAGGATGTATTGGAGCAGCGGTTCTTGTTCCAGCGTGGAGGTTAACTGCCTCGTGATTTCGTTCAACGTGGTGAGCTGGTACGCGCGTTGCTGGGTCTCTTCCAACAGCCGCGCTTTGACGATGGCGCCGACGGTTTGGTCGGCGATGGCTTGCAGGAGGTCGAGTTGGGCGCGGGTGTACGTTACCGAGGCGTCGCGGCTGCCGACGCTTAACGCGCCGATGGTTTCCGCGCCGGCGTTGAGCGGCACGCCCATCCACGCGTAGATGCCCGGCGAGGAGGGCGTGATGTTGCGCGCCTGACATTCACGGATGTAATCTTGCGTGAGGATCGTGCGTCCCTTGCGGATGGTCTCTTGCCCTAAACCGAAACTGGCGGGGAGGGGTTTGTTCTCGCGGCTGGGGACGCGTTCGCGTTCGTCCACACAGAAGCCGTAGTAAAAATAGTTCCCCGCTTCGTTATAAAGCGTGATGTGGAAAAGAGTGGATGGGATGATCTGCGTCGCTTGGGCGAAGATCAGTTCGAGCACATCGTCGAAGGTGAGGGTGATGTTCACGCCTTGCGAGACGCGCGTCAGCGCGTTCATTTCCTGCACACGGCGTTCGAGATCTAGCACGGTTTGCACGCGTGAGATGGCGACCGATGCCTGATCGGCAAGGTTCTCGAGGAACTCCAGATCGCGCGGCATGTACGCGTTGCCGGAACGCGGCGCGCCGAGCGCCATCCAGCCGACGGGTTTGCCCTCGCCCGGCAACGCGACGAAGAGCCGCGCGGCGAGAAGCGTAAGGCGCGCCTCGTCGCTTTTGAAACTGGCAGGCGGGTTGATCGAATCAAGATAAAGTGGAATTTTTTCTTGTTGAAAATAGCGCACGATCGGACTGTTGGACGTGAAGCGAATGTCGCTGGTGGGGCGGCGGTCGGCGTCTGGCAAGGCGGAGTATTGATCGTTAAGCGAATCGTACGTGAAGATGTGGAGCCGGTCCGGCATGAGACTGCTGGAGATCTGCTGTCGCAACGCGCTGCCGATGGAATCCAGATCGAGCGCGCTGGTGAGGTCGTGGCTGAACGTTCGCAGGCGTTCTTCGTAGGCGCGCGACCCGCGGAAGAAGGTGCTGTCCACGAAGGTTTGCAGGCGCGTCCGCAATGGGTCGAGGAAGACCGCGACGAGAAACACGAGCGCGCCGATGAGGAACGGATTATCCGATGGCATGGCTTCGGCGAAGAGTAAGCCCAGCCCGCTGACCAGCAATCCGTAGACCGCGACGACGAGTCCGGTCAAGATGGAGTAAACGATCCCCTGCCGCAACCAGTAGTCCGTGCGGATGAGGCGATAGCGCAGGATGACGAATCCATTGACGATGGGGAAGACGATCAGGAATAGAAGCAAATAAGGGTTGAATGCCGGGATCCCCAATGGCGTGAGTAACAGCCAGATTGCGATAGGTCCGAACGCGAACAAGGAGCCGATCAGAATCGTGCGCGCTTGGCTCTTCACCACCGGCGAGGGGGAACGGAATCCGCGATAGCCGAGCGTCGAGAAATAGAACAGCGCGGATAAGCCGACAAAAACATAGATCAATTGCCATGCGCCGATGTAATCCGTCGGGCGTTCAAGGTTGAACAGCGTTCCGAACGCGTTAGCCGCCAGCAAAACGGCGATTAGGAAGCCGAAATAACGCAGGTATGGACGTCCGATAACGACGCGCGCCTCTTGCGGAAAGACAAGCGCAAGGTCAATCAGCGCGCCGCCAGCCATCGCGAGGGCGAACGTCCACAAGCCGGTAAATTGATGGGTGGTATAGAGGTTGAAAAGCGCGCTGGCGCCAATGCCGAGCGAGGAAGCGATGACGGAAAAAGCGCGCCCGGCAGGTTCCGTGCGGCGGAACCCGAAGATCCATAGCCCGACAAAAATAAACACTGCGCCGATGATCGTTGGCAGGATGAAATAACCGAAACGGTCTTCTGCCGGGAAGGCTGTCAGAGTAACGTCTGTGGTTTTGAGTCCCTCATCTGTGGTGTTGATACCGACCGAAATGGATTGTCCCACTTGCAGTTGCGCGAGCGCCGCATCCAATTCTGCCGCGCTGACGATGGGCTGTCCGTTCACGGAAACCAACTGGTCGCCGAGCGAAAATCCCTGACGGTACAATTCCCATTGCTGACTCTGCACGGTGGTATCCGAATTGTTCAGCGCCATCGTGTGTTCGAAGAACCCGCCGGGGAACGGCTGGCTCAGCCATCTCAACCCGTAATAGATGGAGAATCCAAAAACCACCACTGCGATGCCCTGGTAGAAAAGGACAAATGTTTGCAGGGTTCTGCTGATGAGCGTGTTTACGTTCAAGCGCGTGTTCATGCGTGCCTGTTGTGCGTGTATGAAATTTTACTCCACCTCCCCCCTGCGTCTATGGTACTTTCATGACAAAGAAGAAAGGCACGACAGTGAGATGCCGTGCCTTCCTAAATTTCAAGGCTAAATATCCAAGTTTCGCACTGCTTTGGCGTGGGTCTGGATGAACTTGCGGCGGGGGTCTACCGCGTCGCCCATCAACATGTCGAACGTGCGGTCGGCTTCGGCGGCGTCGTCCACCGTGACGAGGAGCAGGGTGCGGTTCTCCGGGTTCATCGTCGTTTCCCACAATTGGGTCGGGTTCATTTCACCGAGACCTTTGTAGCGCTGGAGGTTCGCCTTGTCGCCGATCTCTTTCATCGCCTTGTCCTTTTCCTTGTCGCTGTACACATACTTGACCGTGTTTTTGTATGCGATGCGGTACAGCGGCGGCTGGGCGATATATAAATGTCCGTCTTCGATCAGTTGCGGCATATAGCGGAAGAAGAACGTCAGCAACAACGTGCGGATGTGACTGCCGTCCACGTCGGCGTCGGTCATGATGATCACGCGTCCGTAGCGCAGACCTTCGAGGTCGAAGTTGTCGCCGATGCCGGTGCCCAGCGCGGAGATCAACGCTTTAATTTCATTGCTCGACAGGATTTTGTCCAAGCGGGCGCGTTCAGTGTTCATGATCTTGCCGCGCAAGGGGAGGATCGCCTGGAAGTGCCGGTCGCGCCCCTGTTTGGCTGATCCGCCTGCGGAATCGCCTTCTACAATGTACAGTTCGGTCTTCGACGAGTCGCGCTCCGAGCAGTCTGCCAATTTGCCGGGCAAAGTCAGCGACTCAAGCGCGGATTTGCGGATGACGAGATCGCGCGCCTTACGCGCCGCGTCGCGCGCCCGGGCGGAGGTGAGACACTTCGCCACTATGGCTTTCGCCGCCTGCGGATTCTCCTCGAGGAACGTGCCGAACGCGTCGCCGACCACCTGCGTGACGTACGTCTGCACTTCCGGGTTCATCAACTTCACTTTGGTCTGCGATTCGAACTGCGGACCGGGGTGCTTGACCGAGACGATGGCGGTGAGACCTTCGCGCGTATCGTCGCCGGAGAAGTTCGGGTCGGAATCTTTGAGCAAGCCGCTCTTGCGCGCGTAGTCGTTGATGACGCGCGTCAACGAGGAGCGCAGACCGGTTAGGTGCGTTCCGCCGTCAATCGTGTTGATCGTGTTGGCGAACGAATACACCGACTCGGTGTACGCATCCGTGTATTGGATGGCGGCTTCGACGCCGATGTTTTCGATTTCTTTTTCGACGTAGACCACCGGGTGCAGATTCTCGCGGTTGCGATTCAAATATCGTACGAAGGAGGTGATCCCGCCCTCGAAATAGAAAGTCATCTCGCGGTCGTTGCGCTCGTCTACGAATTGGATCGTCACGCCGCGCGTCACGAACGCCATTTCGCGGAAGCGCTGGACGAGCGTATCGAAGCGATAGTCAATATCTTCGGTGAAGATCTGTTTGTCGAACTTGAACGTTTGCTTGGTGCCGCTTTCTTCCTTGCCGACTTTGCCGATCTGCTTGATCGCGCCTTGCGGCACGCCACGTTTGTATTGTTGTTGCCAAAGTTTGCCGTCGCGCTTGATCTCGGTGGTCATCCATTCCGAGAGCGCGTTGACCGCGCTGACGCCCACGCCGTGCAAACCGCCGGAGACTTTGTAACCGCCTCCGCCGAATTTACCGCCCGCGCCGATGACCGTCATCACCACGTCCACAGTTTCCATCGGTTTGCCCTTCGCGTCCTTCTTGGAAGGATGCGGACCGACCGGGATGCCGCGTCCGTTGTCTTCGACGGTGACGCTACTGTCGGAATGAATCGTGATGTTGATCGAGTTGCAGAATCCGGCAAGCGCTTCGTCAATTGCGTTATCCACTACTTCGTACACAAGATGGTGTAAGGCTTTGATGTCTGTGCCGCCCACGTACATGCCGGGGCGTTTGCGCACGTGTTCGATCCCTTCCAGCGCTTGGATCGAACTGACGTCGTAACCTGCATCGTTTTTCTTTGCCACAAAAACCTCCAAAAATATTTCTCTATCCAACGCCCTCTCCCTTTGGAAGAGGGCTAATTATTGACGCTACTTAATTTCCCGTAACGCGACCCTTCGGCAAGCTCGGGACAAACATTCATGTCGTCTATCGCGATGCGGTGCAACTGCATCGCGAACTTGTTTACTGATTACGCCTGTTGTGTTGGCGCGCTCTGTTTTTGATGAAATTGCCCGAACACGGTTTGCAACCATGCGTTCATGTCGCGGTAATAGACAAAACTGGCGGCAAGGATCGTCGTGCTGATAAAGGCATGACCTGAAATGCCCACGAGTTTCATCCACGTATCGCTCTCTGGCACGCTCCACAAGAAATCCAACCCTTTCGATAATAGGAAGGATGTAAACACGAACAAGCCGCTAGTGGGGAGGGTGAAGCGCGTCATCCGCAAGCTGGAATAGAACGAATAAAAAGCGTTTTGTCTGCGCGCGAAGATTCCGTGCGGCATGAAGAAGAATGGGACGACCAGCCAGTAGGAGAGCAGAAGAATCACGAAGAGCAAAGCGTTTGCCAGTGTCGCGCTAAACAGACCCGCGAGCCCAACGATCAACATGATAGGAGTCAAGATGATCGTTAGGCAGATCAGCCAAAGGATGGACAAGATGACCGTTTGAAAAATAGCGCGGAGGATTCCGATCCTCGCCTCTGCTTCACCGAACACTGCCAGCGAAACCCAGCGAAAATAGATACTTCCGCCGACCCAGCCCGCGAGGATGATGAACATCGTCCAGCCTAGCAAAGCCCAATATGATTCGAGATTGATCGCTTCGCGCAAACCGAGAGGCGTCCGCAAGAACGACTCGGCTGGGATGGCGAATGCCTCAAGGCTTGGAATCCCAACCGGAAACGTGCGGACCCAACTAAGCCAGTTGAAACGGCTGAAAAGTTCCACTGAATCGGTGACCGCCTTCACTTCTTCTGCCGGCATCGGACGGCTTTTGATGAACTCCAGCATTGAGTTAACCATGGCTGAATACAATGGTCCCGCGCTCAGCCGCGTTCCCAGCCAAAGGAATGAATCCAAAAATATCGGCAGGAGAATCAGCCACACATGCGATGACACGACATCGAACCCCGCGCGTAACGAGCCGATGATGCCGGGCGGCGGAGGAAGCTTTTCCAATTTTTCGACGTTCATAAACGTCTGATTCTACCATACCGATTTGTATGGCGGGCTTCCCTCGCAGGGGTTAAAATGTAGCCATGGACGCGCCAACCTACCTTCCGGATACGAACCGTATCGGCGTGTTGACTTCCACAGTATTGCTGGCTCTCGCGTTGACGCGCATCGTGCGCGCGCCGGAGTTCAGTCTCGAATTGCAACTCCCCGGCTTTTTTCTTTCCCTGCCCCTCAACTTGCTCACACTCATGAGCGTTCTCACCGCGGGATTAACCGCCACCGGCATGGACTGGCTTTTGCGCGGACATCCGGCTTTGGGCGGACGCGCTACGCTTCAATGGTGGATTTTGCCCACGCTTACCACTTTCATCGTCAGCGTTTCGCTTTCGTTTCTTCCCGACGGGTCAGCCTGGTGGACCGGCTTCGCCATCGGCGGACTCTTCCTCTTGCTGGTTTTCCTTGCCGAATACATCGTAGTGGACGCGAGCGCGCCGAATTACGACCTCGCGCTCGCCGGGCTGACGGCGATCTCGTACACGTTGTTTTTTATCCTCGCCGTGGCAGTCCGCTACGGCGACTTGCGCCTCTATCTGACGATTCCCGCGTTGTTTATATCCGCTGGGTTTGCCAGCCTGCGCGTTTTGCGCCTGCGCCTCGGACGCTGGGAATACGCGTGGGCGCTTGGTATTGCCTTTGTATGCGCGCAAGTGGCGGCTGGTTTGCATTATTGGCCCCTTTCGTCCATTCAATTCGGGTTGATGCTTGTCAGTCCGTTGTACGCGTTGACAAATTTGGCAATTAATTTAAATGAAGAGTTGCCTGCGCGCCGCGCCATGCTCGAACCGGCGATCGTCACCGCGTTGTGTTGGGCGCTTGCGATCCTCCTGCGTTGATCGGATCGAAGGAGTAGAATAGAGTAACCCGCCATGCGATTGCGTGTTTTCTTATCCAGACCACTCCCGGAGGAATGAAATGCAAATTTTGCTCGAAATTGTCGCGGTGATCGTAGGCTATCTTTTAGGCTCGATACCTGTGGGCTTATTGATCGTCAAAATGAAAACAGGCAAAGATCTGCGCGAAGTGGAAAGCGGCCGCACCGGCGGGACGAACGCCTTTCGCGCGGCAGGGTTTGGCGTGGGGCTTATCACCGCGTTGTTAGATGCGGCTAAGGCGGCGGTCGCAGTGTGGATCGCGCGTTCACTATCTCCCCAAGCCAACGTTGTCCCTGTATTAGCGGGTCTTGCCGCGATCCTCGGACATAACTACTCCATCTTTCTGGCGGAACGCGATGCGAATGGACGTTGGCGATTGCGCGGCGGGGCGGGCGCTATGCCCGCGCTCGGCGGCGCGTTGGGCTTGTGGGCTTGGGCGTTCCCCATCGTTTTTGTGACCGGCGCTCTGGTTTTGTTCACCTTGGGGATGGCATCCGTCGCGACGTTGACGGTCGGGTTGGCGATCATCATCATCTTTGCCGTGCGCGCATCGCAAGACCTCATGCCGTGGGTGAACGTGATCTACGGTTTGATCGCCGAAATACTTTTGATCTGGGCGTTACGTTCGAACATTCAAAAAATATTTGCTGGCACCGAACGTGTGATCAGCATCAGCCTCGCGGGGTGGTTACGCGCGCGTAAGGAAAGCGCCGAAACCGGCGGAGGGGCAAAAGATTCTTAATTGCTCAACGCGGAGCGCAGGCTCTGCCGATCTATTTGTCGCGGCGATTCGAGAGGGCGGTTTTTTCGTACAAGCAATTCATCCCAAGTTTTGGAGCAACTTATGAACCAGCCTTTGCAAGGAATCCGAATCCTCGATCTTACGCGACTCTTGCCGGGTCCGTTCGTCACACAATTGCTCGCGGATATGGGAGCCGAAATCGTCAAAGTGGAAACGCCCACCGCCGGTGATTATGCGCGGCTGGCGCCTCCTGAAATGGGCTTGGGCGGCTTATTCGAAGCGATCAATCAGGGAAAGAAAAGCGTGGCGGTCAACTATCGCAACGCGCGCGGACGCGAAACGTTCCTGCAACTTGTTGCCACTGCCGATGTGGTCATCGAGAGTTTTCGCCCCGGCACGGCGGAACGGATGAAGATTGATTACGAAACTTTGCGAAGCGTTAAACCCAATTTGATCTATTGCGCGCTTTCCGGGTATGGGCAAACAGGTCCGTTCGCCAAACGTGCAGGTCACGATCTGAATTACGCGGCGATCAGCGGCGCGCTCTCGCTCAACGCGGCGGAAGGTAAGCCGCCTCAGGTGTATGGCTTGGCGGTCGCCGACCTGAGCGGCGCGATGATGGCGGGAATGTCCATTCTCGGCGCGTTGCTGAACAGACAAAAAACAGGCGAAGGCGCGTACCTCGACGCGGCATTGCTGGATGGGATTCTCGCGTGGATGATTCCGATGGCGGGCGCGCCATTTTTCAGCGGCGTCCCAGTCACCGGCGGCACGCTTCCGCTTCAGGGCGGGCTGGCTTGCTATAACGTGTACGAAACCGCCGACGGGAAATTTATTTCGTTAGGCGCGCTCGAACCCACGTTTTGGAGCGATTTCTGCAAGGTGACGGAACGCAACGATCTCTTGACGCGTCAATTCGACCGTGCGGTTAAAGATGAAGTGGCGGCAGTTTTCAAGGGGAAATCTCTCGCGGCGTGGCTGGACGCGTTCTCCGATACCGATGGATGCGTCGAGCCGGTCTTATCCTTTGAAGAGGCGTTAACACATCCGCAGGTGAGGGCGAGGGGATATGTACGTGAAGAAAAAGGCAGACTAGCCGGACTCAACTCTCCCTTCGCGTATGGAAGCGGCGAAGCCCGTCCCGCGCCGAAGTTGGGCGAACACACCCGCGAGATTTTGGCTGAAATCCTATCTGCCGAAGAATTGGATGAGTTGTCGCAAGCGGGAATAATTGGAAAGCGCAGTCTCGCTTCGTCGCGTATCAAGAAGCAGAGCGATTCCGATTAATTCATTTGGTGGAGCAGCGCTTGCAAGTTTCTGCGGTGGAGGGTTTCCGCCAGCCCGCCGAGGTAGACGCGGCTCTTGCCGCAGTCTTCGATGCTGATCTGTTCGATCAATTCTTCGGCGTTCTTCCTCCTCGATGCCGTTTTAACCGACCTTCGAATCGCTGAAAGGTAGTTGAGGTTTTCGCGCACTGCCGCGTCGATCTCGCCGCGTAGGATAACATCGCCGTGACCCTGCACGATGTTTTCCAAGCCCATGCGCCCGATGGTTTTTATGGAGGCTGTGATGTCGTCGAGGCTTCCATCCACGATGTAGGGGAGCGGCATGAAAGCATCCCCTGCGAAGAGGATGCGGTCCTCCTCCACCAACACGGCGATTCCATCGTCGCTGTGACCGGGGGTGGTCGAGATGATGAGGTTCTTTTTCCCAACGCGCAAAGTGAGTTCGCCGTCGGCGAAGGTCATGTGAGGCAGGACGATCTTCACCTGTTTCAGCGCGGGGTTTTGTTTCTTTGCCTGTTCCAGCGACGGGATGCCGCGCTCTTCAAGCAGTTCGCGGCAGCGCGCGTGCGCGATGACTGTGGCGCCCGGAAAGAAGCAATTGCCCCACGAGTGATCGGCGTGATAGTGGGTGTTGATCACGTAGCGGATCGGCACGTTCAATTCGTGTTCGATGAACTCGCGGATACTCAATGTTTCGTCCGGTAATGCTAGTGTGTCAATTGCCACCGCCCATTGCGGACCCGCCACAACCCCTGCCGTCACTTGCGCGTACACTTCGCTTTGGAACCAATACACGTTCTCTGAGACTCGTTCTCGATGCATTCGATCATCCTTGAATATTTTTCTCATAGATAGCACAGTTGAGGGGGAAAATCAAGTTATATAGACATATTTTGGCGCGGTTTGAATTTGGACAATTCGGTAAGAATTAGATAGCGAGTGTCTACTAAAAGTTAATATTATTGTAAAAACTTGCAATAAGGATCCTCCATGTCTTGCGTTTCAGAATACGCTCCACAACTCCGCTCGCGCGGCTATCGGGTTACTCCCCAACGGATGGCGATTCTCCACGTTCTGCGCCATTCGCAAAAGCATCTTTCGCCCCGCGACGTGTATGAACTGGCAAAAAAGGATTTTCCACGACTGACGGAACCCACGGTCTACCGGACGTTGGAATTTCTCGCCAAGAATGGGCTGGCGCGTCCTGCGCAGGTTGGCAATGGACGCTTGCGATATGAACTGGCGGCAGGCGAGCATCATCATATCGTTTGCCGCGTCTGCGGCGATGAGGTTGAAGTGGAACATCACTTGCTCGAAGGTCTGTTTCGCAATATGGAATCAAACAGCGGTTACAAGCATATTGATAGCCACGTGACATTCTTCGGCGTGTGCCCGGAGTGTCAGAAAATATAAAAGAGGAGATAAACATGCACTACTCACCGGTTGCGCTTCACATTCCAGATAATTTTCTCAGTTTGGTCGTTTCGTTGATCTGTTGGGCGATCACAGCCGCCACGTTGGCTGTGGCGGTCTCGCGCACGAATAAATCGCTCGGCGAGAAGCAAGTGCCGCTCATGGGAATCATGGCGGCGTTCATCTTTGCCGCGCAGATGCTCAACTTCCCGGTCGCGGGTGGCACGTCGGGACATTTGCTGGGCGGCGCGCTGGCGGCGATCGTTCTCGGTCCGTGGTCGGCGATGCTCGTAATGACTGCGGTCATTGCGGTGCAGGCATTGCTGTTTCAAGACGGCGGCTTGGTTGTGATGGGCGCAAATATTCTGAACATGGGTTTGATCACTGCCGCGATAGGATATGGCTTGTATCGCGGCGCTGCCAATTCGAGCCGCGGGACGAAACTGGCGGTCGCGGGCGTTGCCGCGTGGCTTTCGGTGATGGCGGGCGCGCTCGCCACCTCGCTTCAACTGTGGTTGAGCGGCACAAGCGCTTTGCAAACCGTCGTGATCGCCATGTTGAGCGTCCACGCGTTGATCGGCATCGGCGAAGCGTTGATCACGGTTGCCGCGTTGGCGTTCATTATGCAAACGCGCCCCGACTTGCTGGATGAATCCTCCGCTTCGGCGCGAGGAGGACGCGGCTGGGTCTTGCCGGGTATCCTTCTTTCACTGGCGGTTGTTCTTTTATCGCCGCTTGCATCTGCTTTCCCTGACGGGCTTGAACGTGTGGCTGAAAACACGGGTTTCCTCGACATGGCTCAATCTTCGCCATACAATTTGCTTCCTGATTACACCGTTCCATTTCTTGGTCAAACGGCGCTTTCTACCATCGTTGCCGGAGCGATCGGCGCGTTGGTCGTCCTGGCGGTTGCTTTCATCGCCGGACGAAGTTTGCAGAAGAAAACGTCTTAACTCAACTTTCTTGATCATAGCTGTAACGCGACACTGCAAAGCGTCTTTGTTCAGTCGTATCTTGCCAAAGATGTCATGCATGTCGCGTTACAAACCTTATCTCAATGCACTCTGATGCCTTCGACCGTTATCACCACGGGCACAGCCTGATCCACGATCTTGACCCGCGCGTCAAGGTCGTGGTGACGATTGGTTTCATCCTTTCGAATGCGCTGCTTCCAGACGGCGCGTGGCTGGCGTTTTTGCTGGCGTGGGCGTTCATCCTGATTGCAAACGCTCTTTCGGGACTTGGGCTTGGGTTCACGTTTCGGCGTTCGTTTATCGCCTTGCCATTTGCACTTGCCGCGGTTACCGTTTTATTCTCCATTCCCGGCGCGCCGTTGACGTCGTTTCGATTCTTGATGCAGGACTTTACCATCGCTGACGCAGGTCTGTTGCGTTTTGTCAGCATCGTCATTCGCTCGTGGCTGTCGGTGCAGATGGCGATTCTGCTCGTCGCTGTCACCGAGTTCCCGAAGATCGTCCACGCGCTCAACCATCTGCGTGTGCCGACGATCCTGACCGTCATCATTTCATTTTTATATCGCTACCTTTTTGTCCTCACCGATGAGGTGATGCGCCTGCTCCGGGCGCGCGAGGCGCGTTCCGCTGGCGCGGCAGGCAAAAAAAGAGGGGGAAGCGTGGTGTGGCGGGCGCGCGTCGCCGGAAATATGGCGGGTCAATTATTCTTGCGGAGTTATGAACGCAGTGACCGCGTCTACAATGCGATGCTTTCGCGCGGCTACAAAGGCGAGTTGATGACGATCCATCCCCATCGTTTTCAAGTAAGCGATTGGCTCCTGGGGTTGCTCGCGTTGCTTTGTATTTTACTCATGCAAGTTGCAGGGAGATTTTGATGGCTGATGTTGTTTCGGTAAAAGACTTGCACTTTTCGTATCCCGATGGACACGCGGCGTTGCGCGGCGTTTCGTTTTCGTTGTGCGCGGGCGACAAGGTCGCGCTGGTGGGACCGAACGGCGCGGGGAAGTCTACCTTGATGCTGCAACTCAACGGGATTTTGACCGGGCGCGGCGAGATCGCAATCGGGGATATGCGCCTCACCCGTGACAATCTACCGATCATTCGCGGAATGGTCGGGCTGGTCTTCCAAAACCCCGACGATCAACTCTTCTCGCCAACCGTCTTCGAGGATGTGGCGTTCGGTCCGCTCCACATGGGATTGCCTGAGGCGGAGGTGTTCAAACGCGTGGACGCCGCGCTCGAATCCGTGCGCATGACTTCGTATCGCGACCGCCTTTCGCATCATCTGAGCGTGGGCGAGAAGAAGCGGATCGCGATCGCCACTGTCCTTTCGATGAACCCGAGCGTTTTGATTCTGGACGAGCCGTCGGCTGGACTTGATCCTCGCGCGCGGCGGAGGTTGATCAATCTCTTGCGCGATCTGCCGATCACAATGCTGGTCTCCACGCACGATATGAAGTTGGTGGAGGAATTGTTTCCGCGTACGATCGTGATGGACGAAGGCTTGATCGTGGCAGACGGCGCAACGAAAGAAATTTTAGGGGACGAGAAGTTTTTGAATGAGCATGGGTTGGAGAAGCCGTGAAAAGAGCGTAAGCGTGCAGTTACGAGTCGGTTTAAAAACTTGACACTTTCATTTGCTATAATTTCTGTATGGATTCCAAACCAGATATTCTCATCATCGGCAGCGGAGTGATCGGCGTCTGTTCGGCATACTATCTGGCGCAAAAAGGCGCGCAAGTCACGCTGATCGAAAAAGACGAGATCGCCTCTGGTTGCTCGTACGGTAACGGCGGATTGATCGTCCCGAGTCACAGTGTTCCGCTCGCCTCGCCCAGCGCGTTGGGGAGCGGCTTACGCTGGCTGTTCGATACGGAGAGTCCGTTCTATATCAAGCCGCGCATGGACCTTGAATTATTTCGCTGGCTGACGCGCTTTGTCTTTGATAGCCGCGAAAAACAGATGTTGAAGTCTCTGCCAATACTGCGCGACCTTTTATTGGCAAGCCGCGCATTGTATGAGGACCTCGCAAAGAACGCGGGTTTTGATTTTGGCTTTGAAGGCAAGGGGTCGTTGCTCGTATGTTTATCCGAACGCGCGCTGGAAAAAGAACGCCGTGAAATTCATCTCTTCGAGCGTTTCAAGATTCCTGTCAGCGCGGTCAACCGCGAAGAAGCGCTCGAGATCGAACCTGCGCTGTCGCCAAACATCGCAGGCGGTGTGTACTATCCGCGCGATGGGCGCATTGACCCGCGTCGCTTTGTCGTTGGGTTGGCGGAAAAAGCTAAAAAGTTGGGCGCGCAGTTTCACACAGAGACCGAAGCGATGGGGTTTGAATCCGAAAACGGACGCGTCGCGATAGTCCACACCACGCGCGGAGAATTTCATCCAAAACAGGTTATCCTTGCAAGCGGTTCATGGTCGCCGGGCGTTGCGCGCGCGTTGAGCCTGCGAATCCCGATTCAGCCCGCGAAGGGATACAGCGTGACGTTGGAAAATCCGCCTGTGACGCCGCGCCTGCCTTTGCTGTTTTCGGAGGCGCGGACAGTGGTCAACCCACTGGGACATGCGCTTCGCGTCGCAGGGACGCTTGAACTTGCCGGAATGGATTTTTCTTTCAACCCCAAGCGGATTCGCGCCATGCAGAAAGCGTCTGCCGAATATTTGCCCGGCTTGAGCGAAGCGCGGGTGATCGAGATTTGGCGAGGTCTCCGTCCCTGCACCCCAGATGGATTGCCGATTCTTTCACGCGTAAAAGAATTTGCGAACCTCATCGTTGCCGCAGGTCATGCCATGCTGGGCATGTCGCTTGGACCAGTGACTGGAAAATTGGTCGCGCAGTTGGCGCTCGCTGAACAGACTGATCTGGACCTTGCTCCGCTTGCCGCGCATCGCTTTTGATTTCCAATCTAATCGCTCAGTAGTTGTCGAAGGAGGATGAGAGATTGTCCACCTTTCAAGCTTGTTAGCCGATTCAGGAACGGGGGAGTAGTACGCAGGTCTTCCCAGTACTTTTGTTCAGCCAGTTCTTGCAAAAATGTTTGTAACTTTTTGTTATTATTTATTTCGTAAAGTAACGAGTCCAAGTAACCTTCGCAAAACTTTGGTTAAAGATAAACCATTGCTTTTCAATCTCATCAAATCAGTTACGGAGGAGCTATGTTTACGAAAATCATCAAGATAACTGTGGCGTTGCTGTGTTTGTCTGCTCTCACAGTTCCATCGAGTGTACGATCCGCAGCCGGTGATATCCAGCCATTTGCTAGTGCATCGGAGTGTCCGGATGCCAATGGTGATGGGCATGGGGATGTAACCGACAACGTAGATTTTGGAAAGTTCCCGGATACGCAACTTTATCACGATTTATGGAATGAAAAAGCCGGGTGTCACTATGACCATGAACATGGTGATAATCCAGCTCTTGCAGATTCCTACTTTGGGAAGGCTGGTCAACTTTGGGGTGGGCAGTCCATCAGCTATCCGTTTTACACGAGCCCAATGGAGAATACCCACAAACATTCCGGTCACAAGTATTATGTTCGTACGCCCGGATTCAATCCATTTCCTCCCTGCGGGACTGAGAATGTTTCGGATAATAACCCGTCGGGTATTGGGAATAATTGCATAATCGCGGCGCGTGTAATACTCCATACCATAGCTGGCACTATGGACACCCTGGCGCGCTACCACTCAGGTTATATTGAGGCATATATATGCAAGTATCCTGGGTACACATCCTGTGGAACGATAAAAACAGGCGGCTGGTTTGATTTCGGTGACCTGAAAGCGCCGCATTACAGCGACCGCGTTGTACGGCCGGGTGGGACAGTTGACTTCGGGGGAATTGTGATGGATTTTGCTCCAGATGGACCAGATCTACCTGCCCAAAGCGGTGAGCCGTATGTGTTCATGATTGACTATACTCCCGAAAAACTGGCGGAGTACCGCGCTCATCCCCCAACAGCGCCGAAAGCAACAATGGATCAATGGTCCTCGAACGATTTTGATTGCGAACCACGTCCTGCTAACGATCCATGCCACAACCAGTATACGCACATGCTAGTACAAGTGGGCGACAGCTGGAATCTTTTGGATAAGGCAAACCCGAATAACATCATTTGGATTTGTCGAGGTGAACCCAATTGCGAGTATAACGGATCGCTTACAGGCTTGAACGAACTGTGGTTTAAAGTTTTGCAAACTTGGCAACCTAGCGGCAACGGTTTTGTAACCCTTACAGGCTGGTCAGATCGATGGGGGAACCCGCGTTTTGATAATGTATGCAAATCAGTATCTGTCGACTGTGTACCGTTTGTGCTCGATCATGCGCCAGTGGGAACGGCGGCGGTTCGCAATGATCCAGGCTGTGAGTGTTTTGTGGTGGAACATGACATATATTTCAATGGCAAAACCAGTGGCTGGATTAAGTTTTCCAGCCAAGCACACGAATCTCACCCAACAAGCACGCCTCCGCCCTCATCGCCTACAAACACACCTTCTTCACCAGACATATTCGTCTCCACGGATGTCAATCCCGCAAACCTCGCTATTGGCGCCGCCGCGTTAGTCAGCGTTAATCTCAACAATGTGCCTACTGAAGGTTATCAAAGCGCAGAGTTTACTTGTACTTATAACGCTGGCTTGGTGGAAAAAAGTAATGTCGTTGCCACTAGCCTCTTTGGCGCTGATTCGGCGGTTGTAATCCATGATTCGCAACCCGGATCATTCATCGTCGCGATCGCGGGCGCGAATGGCAATAAGGCGACAACAAGCGGTACGGCATTTACTTTTAGCCTTAAAGGCTTGCAGGCTGGGCAGGCGCCAATTCAATGTGCGGCGCGGGTTTCAAAAGGCGACAATATCCCGCTTCCGCTTCCAGCGTCGAACGCCAACCTGACGGTGCTTGGAACTGAGCCTTCGCCGACCATGCCTCCACATGATTCTCCGACTCCCACTCCGGGCGATGGCGGTCATGAACATCCCACCGCGACCGAGCCGCCGCTTGGCTCTCCAACCCCGCTGCCTCCAACCGACGGCGCGCTGACTGGGCAGATTCTCGCTAGCAAACCCGTGACGGTGACCCTATATGACGCGAACAATGTGGTCGTTCAGTCCTTGACAGCGAACCCCGATGGAACATTTATGTTGCTGGCGCCCGCTGGAGCCTATACGTTAACCGTTACAGCCGATGGCTTCCTCGGATACCAAGGCGCAGTGACTCTTACCGCAGGAAACACGATTGTAAAACCTGCCATCAATCTCCCGGCAGGCGATATTGATGGCAACAATGTGATTGACCAATTCGACGCTTTGACGATTGGGATGAGTTACACCTCCTCCACGCCCAGCGCGGCAGACCTGAACAACGACGGCGTGATCGACTTCCTTGATCTGGAACTGCTCGCTGAGAACTATCGTAAAACAGGTCCGTTAGTCTGGGAATAGATCACATCCAAAACAAAATACAGGGCGCGCATTCTTGTGCGCCCTGTTAGGAGTTCTAATGAAACGAGTTGTTCTTGCCTGTCTTGCGGCAATGCTTATCGCCTTTGGTGTAACGTGGAAGGCGCAAGCGCAAGCCTCCGAATCGATCTGGCTTACCGCGAATACCACCGCTTACAAGACCGGTGAAACCGTCCGTGTTACGCTCAACGCCGCCTCCGCAACGCCAATTCAGGGATTTACTTTTCAGATTCGCTACGATCCAGCCTGCCTTAAACCGGTCAATGCCTCAAGTCCGATTCCCGGCATGAATGGCTTGCCCCTGCCTCAACTCACCGGCTTGGTGGACGGATCGTATGCAAGCACAACGCCGCAAAGCGCGAGCGGAATATTGGCTGAGATCAAATTTACCGCCTTGAAAGGATGTCAAACTGGATTGACGTTAGAAAGCGCGGCTCTTGCTATTCGCACAACGGAAGGGTTTGCCGCGCCTCTTTCCAATGTTGTAGTGGGAGAGCGCTCGGTGGCTTTGTCCATTGACAAGGAGTTGGGCGTCGCACAACCCTCTCTGCCGGAATCAGGCTCCGTTCTCTCGCTCGAACCGCCGGCGGTCGGAAACCAGAACATGCCGTGGTGGTGGGTTATCGGGGTAGTGTTCGTGATCTTGTTTGGGTTGGGCTTGATGGTCTCGCTCAAATTGCTCCGCATGGGTTTAGCCGGGAAGCCAAAAGCAAAACGGTCGCGTGAAATTCGCAAACCCATGTTGCAGATCAATCATGGACCGCATGCCGGGAAAAGTTTTATCTTGAACAAATTTCCCGTGCTGATCGGGCGTGACCCGCAGAACGACATTTGCATCAACGGTCCCAGCGTGATCGGCACTCATGCCCAGATCTACGCTGAAAGGAACGGATATTTTCTGCGCGACCTCGGCGGCGAAACTTTTATCAATGGTCGTCAGGTAAGAGGCAGTGCGGTAGTCTTGTATCCGGGCGATGTTGTCCGCTTGGGAAAAAGCGCGTCGTTTGTGTTTGGATAGTTGCCGGACAAACATCCTTTCACCACACCGTAGAAAAAACGGACTGTCGAATGACAGTCCGTTTTGAATTTACAACCTAGCCGCGTTCTTCAACGCGTCAGCCTTGTCGGTTCGTTCCCACGGGAATTCGATATCGTCCCGTCCGAAGTGACCGTAGGCGGCGGTTTTCAGCATGTCATTCTGAGCCGCGGAGCGGCGAAGAATCTCTGATTTGCCCGTGAGTCTTCAAGCGGGAGGAGGGATTCTTCGCTCCCTACGGCCGCTCACATCGTCCCGATATCCTTCGGGAGAATGACATTAAAGAGAGTTTTCAGACACTCTTTTAGTGGTTGACCTGCCTCATCGCGAGCGCGACGATCTCATCCAGCGGCATTTCCTTTGCCTTTGCCCATATCGCCTCGAATTCATCGTTGCCCAGCCCGGTTCGCAATTCTTCGCGGAATTTTTCCTTCTCCGCCGCAGTCGCAGGGAAAACAACCACGCCGAGCTGTTGGCGAATTGCATCGCTGGCGCTTTCGAGTTGCGTCGCCAAAACACTATTGCCAAGATGATGAAAGGAGACCGCCAGCGAGGACAGCGCATATGCCACACTTCCCACCGCCCCCAGGTTGTGACGAATCGCCAGACTCTCTTGTTGCAAGCGAATCGCCTCCTCATAACGTTTTGAATCCACATGGATTTCAGACAAACCCAGCAGGGCATGCGACAGTGAATCAAAATTATCCGAGTCGCGCGAGAGCGAGATGACTTCGGTAAAAAGTTGTTCTGCGCGTTCGAGTTTACCCAATCGTCGGGCTGCAATCGCCAGATTGTTCAATGTAAGCGGCAGTCGCGCCTTGTCCTTCGTGTGTCGTCTGTATGCAAGAACTTCCTCAAGCAGCTTCTCGGTTTGGGCATAATCCCCGAGCTTGCCTGCCAGTGTCGCCATACCGTCTAGGGAGTAATAGATTCCATCTTCATCCTCCAAGGTTTTGGATATACCCAGAGCCTGTTTTTCCAGATTGTGGGCAGTCTCGTAATCCCCTTGGACGCTCGCGTAATCGCTGGCAAAGCGGAAGAGATCCGCCCGGGTGCGGTCGGGTGGATAGTCGTGCGCGAGGATCTCGTTCAGCCAACGACGCGCCTCGTAGATGTGACTTCGTGTCAACCAGAATGGATGGATCAGGTAGCCAAACTCGATCGCAATTGCGGCCCGGTCTGCAGAAGAAGTTGCCCAGGCGAGCGCCGAACGAAGGTTGTGATGTTCGATCTCCATACGATTTAGCCAGTTTGCCTGATCGGGGCTACTTTGGAAATGCGGGCGAGCCTCCCGCGCAAATTGCAAATAATATTCGCAATGCAGTTGTCGAATTCGGTCAGATTCCCCGCTTGCGTTCAGTTGTTCGGCGGAAAATTCTCGGATTGTTTCGAGAAAGGAGTATCGCTGGTCATCAACATCCGCGACCACGAGGGATTTATCCGCCAATTGAACAAGCAGGGAGAGAATATCCGAGCGAGGGATGGTAAATTCGTCGCTGCAAATTTCTTCCGCGGCGTCGAGCGTCCAACTGCCTGAGAAGACCGAGAGGCGGTTGAACAAGACGCGTTCAGAATCGGAAAGCAGTTGGTAACTCCAGTGGATCGCGCCCCATAGATTTTGCCGCCAGTGCGGCTCGTCGCGGCTACCGCGATTCAGCCATTCGAAGCGCCGATCCAGTTGTTCCAGCATGGAGGTCAGGCTGAAGGTGCGGACCCTAGCGGCGGCTAATTCGATGGCGAGAGGCAAACCGTCCAAGTGGCGGCAGATCTGCACGACGCGCGAAGCGGTTTCTTCGTCGCTTTGAAAACTGGGATTAGCGGCGCGGGCGCGTTCGATGAATAACTGCACAGCGGGCGAATCATCGGCGGTCACGTCCCAAACGGGCAATGGCGCAAGCGGGAAATCATGCTCGCCGTTGATCCGTAACGCTTCGCGGCTGGTTGCAAGGATTTTTACACGGGGCGCGCCGCCTAGCAACGTGAGTAGTTGCGGCGCGGCATCCACCACCTGTTCGAAATTGTCCAACACGAACAACAAATTCCTATTGTGAAGATGGGTTGCCAGGTCTTCCCATGTGGATTTTGGATTTCCCGATGCGGATGCAATGGAGGAGAGAACGAGATCAACCTGACTGACAGGTGTGAGGTTGACGAAGGTCACACCGTCGGAGAACGATTCTCGCATTTTTTCTGCGACGTGCACCGCGAGACGGGTCTTTCCGACGCCGGGCGGACCGACAATGGAAACGAGTCGTACCTCCGCGCGTTCGAGCATGGAGCGCAGTTCATTTGATTCGCGCTCGCGTCCAAGTATTGAAGTGAGATTTATCGGCAAGGCTCCGGGAGCGTTTACCCGAATTGCATGCAGGTCGGGGATGGGCGATTTTTTCTGCTTTTCAGCCAGCAGATGGAGCATGTGTTCGACAATCTTTGGTTCGTCTTCCAACCCTAACGCGGGGACGAATCGCCCCAGGAACACTACTTGTTCCGGGGCGCGCAGGTTTTTTTCAAGATAACTGATGTAACTGTAGTGATAACCGACTTGCGCCGCCAGTTCGCGCTGGGTGAGATGAGCCCGCTCGCGGGCATAACGTAATAAATCCCCGAAGGTGGATAACGCGTCCAGAGAAATTTCAGTCTGTCGTTTGGGCATGGGACGATTGTACTAATGATTCTGTCAACAAATGTGAACAATGTCAATCAGCAATATTGTATAGTGTCGCTGTAGAGCAGGCAATCTGCTGATCTCGACCCCAATTTCTTCAAGGAGTTGCTTATGAGCGCCGAACTTCAAATCCAAGCCGTGCGGGAGCGCGTAGCAAAACTGGAAGCCGAGATGCGTTTCCTTTACAAACATCTCAGCGTGACTTTCGTTCCCACGTTCGAGCTCGACCCTGCCGACAAAGAGGTGGCGGAATGGCTCAAGAAAGGTAATGAGATCAAAGCCATTGCCGAATATCGCGCTATACACGGCGTCAGCATGAATGAAGCCAAAGCCGCCGTGGATGAGGTCCGCGCCGGGCTGGGATTGGGCTTCTAATTGAAGGAAAAGATCAACATGTTGCCTACCTGCCCGCAATGCAAACAAACCGATCAAGTCCAAAAGGTGACAAGCGTGTATGCCACGAACACGAAAGAGTGGAAGGAGTCATACACCTCCACAGACTCGTGGGGGAATTCCCAGACCAGGGAAGAGACCAAGCAGGCGCACACCGTTCTCGGCTTGAAACTCAAACTGCCCGATGAGCCTGCGGGACCGACGCATCCCGGCTTATGGTATGGCATCGGGGGCGTGATCGTTTTTGTCATCGGGATCTTTGCCTGTTCGTTTGCATTCATCCCGTTTTCTTTTGTCATACCGATATTGACGGGATCGGCGTTCTTGCCCGATATTGCCGGCCTACCTGCGTGGCTGGTTTCTTCCGCTGTCATTGGATTACCCACATTGTGTGCGGTTGTCGGGGTCGTCGCATTGCTCCTCTGGCTGGGGATGAAGGTCAAAGCCCGCTTCACGCGCGACGTGGAATCGTATCGCGCCAAACGAGCCGTTTTCGAACGTGATGAGTTGCCGCGCTGGCAACGCGCCAAGGAGCGCTGGGAACAGTTGTACTACTGTATGAGGGACGAGACGGTCTTTATCCCCGGCGAGAACCGGGCAGTGAAAGCGGACGACCTGCAAAAATATTTATATGATCCGCATTTTGTGAGTGGATGAGATGAAAAAAGCGTTGGGTTGTTCCGCTCAAATGGTTTTGCTTTTGGCGTTTGCGATTCTTCTTGCCGCGCCCATTGCGTGCATCGCCACCGCAACCGCGCCGATGCACTCGCCGGAACTGGCGGAGCCTTTCATTTGCCCGCCGGGAACGCGCCTTGTGGCGGAGTGGTATCAGGCTTCGTGGAATCATCCGGGCGAGAAAACCCTCTCGGTTGTTTGTGAAGACGCGCAAGGACATGTGTCCGCCACCCTCCCGCAGGATTCGAACTTCTGGTTCGGCGGAATGCGCGTGTATTTTCCATATGCCTTCATTCCATTGCTGGGAATCGGAGTTGTCGTCTTGGCGGTGTTGAACGCGCTGGGGGTTGCCATCGGTCAGGCGTGGAAAAAGTTGACGAAGGCGAATCAGGCGTACTCATGAACGAACCGTTGTCAAAGCGTCCGTCAACCCGTCGAATTGCGGGCTTCGCCATCGTGATCCTGATCGGCTTGCTTTGTTTCGCAGGTGCGGTCTGTCTCGGTGGTTTTGCACTGCTGGGCTTGGGTGAGGATGAAGCCCTGCCTGTGTATGCGATGGAACAAACCGACTCGATTCATGAGGGCTATCGCCGCACCACATTAACGCACGGAAGCACGGTTTATGTCAGCGATTATGAGGAAAGCGCGCTAGGCGCGTTCGGCGAAAACCCGACGCAGATGATCGGGCGACTGCCGGTCAGTGAAGATGCGGTCAGCGGAATCTACGCCATCCCCGGGCAGGACCCGTCGGCGTACGTGCTCGAATACGACCCGATGTACCAGCAGGTATATCGCAATCTTCAACATCCGCCGTTCGTTTGGCACACAGCGGATTTTCAAATGATGCGGCTCGGGATTCCAACCGGACCCGCCGCTAACAAGGAAACGACCGACTCAAAAGTGATTGACGATGTTGTTCGTACCTTGATCGGCGCGGCGTTATTCATCGTCCCGCTGGACGCGACAGGCAACTATGCCGATTACCAGAATTATCAAATCCAGATGTTCACCGACGAGTTGCCGGGGTTGGTCTATCTGGCAGGATTGCATATCGGCGCGGATGGGCAGGTGTATCTGGCGGAGAATGCGATTACCAATCAATGGCATCCTGCGGGTTCGATCTTTTTGGATTGGATGAATTAAATCCTCCAACTGCACCTGTATCCCCGAACCGACTCCTGAACATTCCCGATAATTAAAACGGACTGTCGAAAGACAGTCCGTTTTGAATTTACAACCTAGCCGCGTTCTTCAACGCGTCCGCCTTGTCGGTTCGTTCCCACGGGAATTCGATATCGTCCCGTCCGAAGTGACCGTAGGCAGCGGTCTTTTGGTAGATCGGCTTGCGCAAGCCGAGGTCGCGGATGATCGCGCCGGGGCGGAGGTCAAAATGCTCGTCCACGAGAGAAGCGATCTTTTCATCCGCAATTTTGGCGGTGCCGAAGGTTTCGACGTTCACCGAAAGCGGACGCGCGACTCCAATAGCGTAGGCAACCTGCACTTCGACTCGATCCGCAAGTCCCGCGGCGACGATGTTCTTCGCCACATAGCGCGCCGCGTACGCCGCGGAGCGATCCACTTTTGTGGGATCTTTGCCGCTGAACGCGCCGCCGCCGTGACGTCCCATGCCGCCGTAGGTATCCACGATGATCTTGCGACCGGTCACGCCCGCGTCGCCCATCGGACCACCGACCACGAACCGCCCAGTCGGATTGACGAAGACCTTGATCTTGTTGTCAACCATATCTTCGGGAAGCGTGGGCATGATGATCTGGTCGGTGACGATTTCGGCGATTTCGTTTTGCGAAACATCCGGCGCGTGTTGGGTCGAGATGAGGACCGTATCCACGCGGACCGGTTTGCCGTTGGCATATTCGATCGTGACCTGGCTCTTCGCGTCGGGTCTCAGCCACGCGATGCTTCCGTCTTTTCGCAGTTCGCTCTGCCGTCGGGTTAACTTGTGCGCGAGATAGATCGGCAACGGCATGAGGGTGGGCGTTTCGTTACACGCGAAACCGAACATCATCCCCTGGTCGCCCGCGCCGACCGCTTCCACTTCGGCTTCGGTCATCTCGCCGACTTTGGCTTCGAGGGCTTTGTCCACGCCCATGGCAATATCGCCCGATTGTTTGGCGATGGCGACCTGCACGCCGCAGGTGTTGCCGTCGAATCCTTTGTCGCTCGAGTCGTAGCCGATCTCGTTCACCACTTTGCGGACGAGCGCGTCGTAGTTGAAACTGGCGTTGGTGGTGATCTCGCCCAACAGCATGACGAAGCCGGTCTTGGTGGCGGTTTCGCACGCGACGCGCGAGCGCGGGTCCTGCTCGAGGCAGGCGTCGAGCACTGCGTCCGAGACCTGATCGCACATCTTGTCGGGGTGTCCCTCCGTCACTGATTCGGATGTGAACATCAGTTTGGGGGAGGTCATAAAAGTGTTGCTCATTGTCGTTCAGACTCCTTTTGACTTCTCGCATCCATATCTTTGTGAAGCCACACCGTTCGTGCCGCAAGCACGACGGTGCGAGATGGCAGAGTTCTCAGAGACCTTTGAGAAAAACTCAGTTTCTCTGTGTTCTCAGTGGCAAAAGATTTTTGCAAGAGGTCATTAAAAAATTTGCCCCTTCAGACGAGCAGAAAGGGGCAAACCATTTATTGATTTGAAGCCCTCTCATCTCCCAGAACATCCGTCTGTAGGAATTGGCACCTTTTCAGCGACTGTCTAATGAAAACGTGGGCTGGCAGGTTGTCGAGGCATCAGCGGGCCGTTCCCTCCGCCTCTCTGGATAAGAGCGCCTTGTGGGGCGATTGAATTGTGACGGCAGTGTACCATACTTTCCATGTCATTGCGAGGAGCGACCCTGAGCGAATGCGAAGGGGAGCGACGAAGCAATCTCCTCTATGTTGTTGGAGATTGCTTCGCGGCGCTTCAGTGTCACTCGCAATGACATCATTCATCCCCCACACACCGAAACCCGATACGCGGAGAAAACTCGCCAAGATACGATGCAGATCCCGGCACGGCATTCAAATTCGACCCTCTCACCGACGAACGCTTCGACACGCGGATGTTGATCTCCGCGTCGCCGAGACTTCCTCCGCGCACCACACGATTCAAACTTGCGCTTGTGTCTGGCCCGAATGGATTTTCCAACGGCGAGGTGAGATAAAAATTGAAAGAATAAAAATCGTTCGTCCATTCGGCGACGTTTCCCGCCATATCCAACACACCAAACGGACTGGCTCCCATCGCATAACTTCCCACGCGCGACGTGTCGGTGACGAGCATGTTGAAGTTGGCGAAGCGCCAATCGGGTTTATCCTCGCCCCACGGAAACGTGCGCAGATCGTCGCCGCGTGCAGCGCGCTCCCATTCCGCTTCGGTGGGCAAACGTCTCTGCGCCCATTCGCAATACGTTTTCGCCTGCCCCCACGTGACATACACAACCGGATAATCTTTGAATTCCGAATTTTTGTAATAATCGAATCGCCGCCCCGACTCAAGACTTTGCGGCGGTTCGCACACGCCCGCGCTCACGCACAACGCGTACATCGCGTTCGTCACTTCGAGTTGATCCATCCAAAACGCGTCGAGCGTCACATCGTGCGCGGGGAATTCATCCGGCGCGGCGCGCACGTCGTATCCGCCCATGTGCAGGGTTCCAGCGGGGATGAAAACTTGCGGCATTCCATCAATGGATGAAAAGCGGAAGGTCGCCGCTTCATTCGCGGACGTGGGACTGGGCGCGGCTACCTCAGCCGTCGCCGCCGGGACGGAGGTGGACGTCGGCGCGCTTGTGGGGGAGGGAGTCAACGTCGGCGCAACGGTTGCAACTGGCGTCGCGCTCGAACACGCGGCGAGGAAAATGAGGAGGATGGGAAATATTTTTTTCATTTTATTGTTTTGTAGGGGCGAGTCGCCGACTCGCCCCTACGCCTCGGAAAAATTTTTCACGGCGTTGACCCAACAAAATTCAACGCGTATAACGCGTCTTCATAGCCGGGATGGACAGCCAACGCCTTGCGCCATGCCTTGATCGCTCCATTGAGATCGTTCGCGCGGTAGAGCGCCCAGCCGCGCCACAGCCACGTCTCCTCGGACATGTCCGTGCGTTGGAGCGCGTAGTCAGTGAGGGCGAGCAGATCGTCGTTGCGGTTCGCGTGGAAGTTGGCAAGGAACGGACCGAACTGATAGCGGAACATCCGTTGCGGCAAGCCGAGTTCGCGCGCTTTGTCGTAGGCGGCGTTGGCTTCATCGTAGCGTTCAAAGTAGACGAGGTTGCTTCCCACGTTGAACCACGCGAACGCGTCGGAGGGGTCCGCTGACGCGGCGGCTTGGGCGGCGATCAACGCCGATTGCCGATTCAGGTCTGCGTCCCAGTTTGAACCGAGAATCGTTTTTATTTCCGCTTCTTGCTCGGGAAGATAAACGATCATGTACAAATAATTGAAGGGCTTCCATTCCGATTCGAGTTGGGCGTAGGGAATCTTTTTATCGGGACCGCGATAGGTATCTTGCGCGGTGAAAGTTTGTGTCGCATCGTCGTAGCCGGTGAGTAAAAGATAATGCGCCGCCCAGAGATCGTCGTCGGGCCAGCCAGAGTCGTCGGGGTTCAACGAGGTGGTTGACTCAACAATGACCGGATAGGACGCGGCAAGCAGACGCTTGAGCGTTTCGAGATCGCCGCCGACGCGGTATTCGATGCGGAGCCAGCCCGCGTAGTTGCGCACCCAGTACGCCATCTCCTCGGGGTTGACGTTGCGATCGCCGTTGACGGGTTTGATCACGCTCGAAATATCTTTTTGCGAGCCGTTCCAGCCGAAGAGGTGGAGCATCATCGAAAGCGCGGCGGGACCGCAGTTGTTGGCGGTTTGTTTTTCGTACGGAGGCGAGTTGAGCGAAGCCTGCGCGGGAGGTGGGGCGAGCGTCGGAGTTGGTGAAATCGCCGTAGTAACGACTTCAGTCGTTGCCGTTGGTTGGATGGATACAGTTGGCGTTATTTGTTTCGTCGGTTGTGGAATCGCAGTCGGCACCGCGCCGACGGGGTGAATCACATTTTTCACATACGTCCGCGCGACTTCGAAGCGCCACGACAATCGTTCATTGATCGCGGGGATTTGGTATAACAAAAGCACGACAAGAACGATTCCCGCGCCGATGAACGCGATATTTCTTTTCTTCATGGATGTGAGTGTATCAGAGGAGGATGAGATTGAATTAATCCAACCAACCCCCACCGTCCCGCCGATGGCGGGACACCTCCCCCAAAAAATCCGACGAACTTCAGTCGGATTTTTTGGGGGAGGCTGGGAGGGGGTCAATGCCCGAGCAGTTCCAACGCGGCTTTGATGGATGGGTCGGTCTCGAAGGTGATCGTATCCCACGGGGCGTAGGCTTCCAGGTCAGGCACGATGCCGGTCTCTTCAAAGTTGGTGCCGGAGGTCGCCGAGTAAAACGTTTCGGACGCGATCCACAACTGCGATCCGTCGTCGAAATCGTAGCCGTGCAGAACTTCCACGTTGCCGAGGCTGGTCTCGCCGGTCACTTTTGCCCGACCGGAATCTTTCAAGATGGCGGTAAAGATCTCGCCATAACTGACCGTCTCTTTGCTCACGATGACGACCAGCGGCACGGTTTGCGAATTGTTGATCGATTCGCCGTCCACGTCCAGCGAGCGCGACGAATCGCGGCTGACGAACTTGCCAAGATACCCGTCGGTGAACCATTCGAGGATCGGGTCAACGACCGAACTGCTCCCGCCTCCGTTCAAGCGGAGATCAATGATCAAGCCGTCCAGGTTGCCGAAATCTTTCAGCGCCTGCTCGACTTGCGGAGGCAGAGTTTCGTCGAAAAACGAAGGGATGAAAATGTATCCGATTTTGGACCCGTCCGAAGTCGGCACGAGGCGTTGTTCGATGTTCAGATTTCCTTTAATAGGAGCGCGATACAACAACAAGTCATGCTGCGCTTCGCCCGGCGATTGGATGGTCAACCTCACGACGGAACATTGCGGACCGCGCACGCGGCTGGCGGAGTTCTCATCCACTTTGAGAGGGACGCCGTCTATCGCGACGATTCGGTCGTGCGGTTGGATGCCCGCATGGCGCGCCGGCGAATCGGGGAAGGTCGAGATGACGGTAAAAGTTTGTCGCTCCTCGTCGGGCAGGGAATAGATTCCAACGCCCACGTAATTGTTCTCGCCGCGCAACTCCGCCTCGGAGGCTCTCGCTTCGCTTGGCGAAAGATAAAACGAATGTTCGTCGCCTAACTCGACGATCATGTTATTCACTTCCACGTAGAACGTTTCGGTGGACATGCCCGCCTCGATCATACTTCGATAGCGCGCTTTGATCTCCTTCCAATCTTTGTCGTTGAAATCGGGATACACATACACATTGTCAATGATGCCGGTCAACTTGTCGAAGATCTGCAATTGCGTTTCCTGCGAAATCTCTGTGATCGGTTCGAGCGTTTGAGTCGGCGCGACCTGTTGCGGCGAAACGGTCGCCGGCGCCACTGACACGCATTCCGGCGGCACGTACGCCGGGATAAGCGACTCGTCAATCGGTGCGAACGGCGTGTTCGTCGTTTCCGTCGCGGGCGGAAGATCCGTCGGCGGATTCCAAACTTGCGTCACCGTGTTGCAAGCCAGTAACGATAGAACGATCAACCCATAGATAATTCGTTTCTTCATTGATCCAATTCCTTGATGCGCTCGAATAATTCGGACAGCGGTTTGAGTTCACAGACGGGTAGGGCAAGGTTTTTCGTACGCGTTTTTTCATATTGAAACACACGCGTCCCTTCCGGCACGGGTTTAGCTTTGCGGTTGAACTCCTCGCGCGTGAGAAACCCAGCGAGCAAAACGCCCATGCCATAAACCCAAATGTTACCCCATTCCAGCGCGCCGACGAGATGCAATTCGTCCCGGTTCGTAAAGCGGATTCCGACGCGCTCAGCGAGCGGCGTTTGTGTGCGGATGTACGCCAGCGCGAACAACTCGTTCGGGATTTCGACGCGCCTGCGCGGCTTTATCTCCACCTCAAGCAGACGCATCTCACGCCCTTCGTCCTGCCCGCCCAACTCGAGCGTCACCGCCTCTTCGGCTTCAGACTTCAAGACCAGCGTCCCAAGCGGATTCCACGCGGCAGGACGCGCCCACGAATCCGGCATCACGTGGACCAAATAATGCGGCTGTCCCGCGCCGATGGCTTTCTTCAAATCCTCCTGCGACGCGGCGACGAGTCCGCATAAAAATGCGAAGAGGTAAATATCGTTATGCGCGTGTCCCTCCGCCGCGTGCTGGTCGGACGGCACAAGCGCGGGCGCGTTCAACACCACCTGCGGATTTTTCCTCATCTCTGAGATTTGATCACGGTACGAAATGAGAAACGATTTGATATCGCAACGCCTTCCGCCCAGAGACACGTCGTAGCGGTCAGGTTCGGTGAACGGCGCCGCGCCTTTCACGTCGAAGGGAATGTTCTGCGCGGAAAGATACCTGCGAAACGCCAACTCCACCGCCACGCCCGCGACGATTCTCCGCAAACGGTTATACGGCGAACCTCCCATGCGATTGTACGTGTACGGCAACGACCTCAGCGCGTACGCGATCCCCGCCTCGGTCAGGTCGCGGGTGTAGGGGAGGCGGATGAGGTCGGAGGGGGAGATCATATTGCGTATTGCGTATTTCGTAATTTGAGTTTTCTTTCTTTTGCCTTTGCCGATGTCGTTGTTTGGGATTGTTTTGCAGGAGAAAATTTGTCCATGGTTATATACTATAGTCTGTAGATTTATAGTATTCGTATAGAGTACATTCTAAGCACTGTATGGACAAAGCATTTTCTCTCGTTCTAAAGCAATTGCGGGTTGCAAAAGGATTAAGCCAGGAGGATTTTGGCTTCAAGGCGAATTTGCATCGAACCTACGTGAGTCAATTGGAGAGAGGGCTCAAAAGCCCTTCTTTGAAAACCTTGCATCGAATCGCCAATGTTCTTGATATCAGTCTTACGGAATTAATGTCTATGGTGGAGAAGCAGGATAATGTTTTATCTAAACGGTGAAGAAAAGAAAAGATTGAAAGACGCCATACGCGCGGTATTTTCGATACCGTTCGTTGATGACATTGAAGATTATATCTGGGAAGCGATTTTCTCGTATACCAAAGGCATCGAGTTTGTTGATCCTTTGACCCATATCCGGAGCAAGCGTTTGTTTGATGTCGTTGACGCTACACGCGGGATTGGTTGGTCCATCAAGGCGGCTCAGAGGACTGTGAATCTCCCTTGCGACTATGAAGTGGTGATACAGCGCGCTGATATTTTCAAGAAAGCCAATCAACTTGGATTCAAAAAACTGTCGCTTGATACCTCTCCCCAAATTTTGGGAGTCGCTCTGTTACGGCATTGGTATGATGAGAAAGTAAAGAAGGACGCTGAAATCCAAAGAGTGACGAAGAAGAGAGTTTGCATTCTTTTGAAGTCACCCAATCGGCTGGATTATGCTTATTATGAGGCGGACCTATCCAATTATGACGCGAAGGATTTGATTTGGAATTGGACGGATAATACAAAAACTGGCTTGCAAGCGAGACGAAAAAAAGATAAACAGTTGGTTTTCCGCTGGTATCCGAATCAAAAACAATTCTTTGAGCGATTTCGTTTTCCTTTGGAAACTTACAAATTTAGTATTGAGCCTGCGCGTCTCGCAGCACGCGATGTTGTTGAACTTCTATTGGCAAGGCTTGAAGGCAGACTTTGATATTGTTCGCCATTCCTTGCATAAACAATGGCGGGACGGCGTTCCCAACCTGGTGGGATTTTTCAATGTAAGTGCCTGTGAACCGAAAATCGTCGGAAAGCGTTTGAATTCGAGCGGCTTCCCTGATAGTAATCAACCGTATATCTTTTGGGTGAGAGAAACGACCCGAACCGGGGTGAAACACCCATCGTGTGATCGTTGGAGCTATCATATCAAAATCGAGTCTGCCATACGCGCCACTGTAGCCGGATTTTGGTCTGATCTCATCAGGCAAATCCTTTATACCTTGCCCTGGCTCCAGCGAAGCGATTCTGTTAAATTGTTTGGAATTCAATTTCCTTGTGACATGGTCATAAAGGTTATTCGAAGCTTGGCGCATTTCCATTTGAAAATCATTTTGCGGCTCTTGATCATAGTCCATCGGTTCGTAGCCTTCGCCATTACTTAGGGACGGCAAATCGGAAATGGCTGACCAAGCAGAGCGATATTTTTTGACTGCGCCGAATAACGTCTCGATGTTTTCTGGTCCAAACAAAGGCGGCGGGATAATTGGCGCAATACCTGTTCGTGACGCAAAGAAGAAACAGCGACGTCTGCGTTGAGGTACCCCATAATCAGGAGCAAATAACACTGCCACTTCAACATCGTAGCCAATTTCTTGCAGTTTTCCAACGACCTCCTCGCGGATGGAACCGTTGTAGGCGTTAAAGATTTCCGCAACATTTTCCATTACCACTACTTTTGGCAGGAGTTCTTCTACAAATCGCAAGTAGTCGCGAAATAGTTGATTACGAGGGTCGTCTAAAAATCTGTAGGCGGCTGGAACGTTCTTTGAAAACCCCTGGCATGGCGGACCTCCGATGAGGCAATCGAGTTCGCCGTTTTTCAACTTCAACATTTCCATTACCGGCGTTGGGGATAATTTGGCAAGGTCTGCGTTTATGGTTTGAGCGTGTGGGTGGTTTAACTTGAAGGTTTCCAAAGCTCTTGGCCAATTATCAATTCCCGCGAGAATATTGAAACCCGATTTATGTAATCCCCAAGACATTCCCCCACATCCGCTGAATAAATCCAAGACGGTTAATTTGCTCATCGAAAAATTCCTTTAAGTAAAAATCTTGTCGCCGTTCTGTATACTATAGTATTCTTGCCTGTTTGTCAAGACGAACTCTCATTTCTAAACTGCAAACAATAATGATGGAACGTATTGCTCACCCAAGCGGACCCCATCCCAAACGGCGAAAGGGATTGATTATCTTGCAACCACAGTTTTTCGTCCTTCAGCGTGTACGTCTTGCCGAGTTCACGGGCAATGTCCCACGCCAGCGGATAGATCTTCCCGCCTTTCTTCACGTTCTTGACGATGATCGTGAGATATGCTTTCTCGCGTAGTAACGGCTTCAGTCGTTCGTAAATGCCTACCAACTTTTCGAGAAATTCTTCGTAATCGTCCACGTTGCCTAAATCGTTCGGGTCATCCGAATAGTGGACGTCCAACTCGGCGGAGTCGCGGCGTTTCTTTTGGGTTTCGGCGCCGCGCGCGCGGAGCATGTCCCAGTAGGGCGGGGAAGTCAAAACGTAATCAGCAATTGGTAATTCGTAATTTGTAATTTGCGACGCATCGCCATTGATGATCTTCGACGTTAGACCCTCGACCTTACTACCGAGAGATTGCCTTTCCTCCTCGATAAGTTTTGCCGCGATCTTCGCGTATTTTGGGTTCAACTCGATGCCGTAACTGTTCCTGCCTGCGCGCAACGCCGCGACGAGAGTCGAACCTGTCCCTGCCATGGGGTCGAGGACGGTCTCGCCTTCCTTGGTGAAGAACTCGATGAACTCCTGCGCCATCGTCTCAGGGAATTTGGCGGGATGCACCAACGCGCCCTTCTTGCGCGGCGGCGGGTTGTGGATGAACCACGACTTTTGGAACTTCAACCATTCCTTGTTGGTGAGGTTGTTTAACTTATTTTTCATTTTCTGTTTCGTCATTGCGAGGAGCCCGAAGGGGGACGAAGCAATCTCCACCACAATGACGGGGATTGCTTCGCGCTTTCAGCGCTCGCAATGACGTTATGGGCTCGGCGTTCTCGTCGGGAAAGCATAGACCACATCATACACCGTCAACTCAGAAAACGTAACTGTGACCGGCGTCTCGCCCATCGAGCGCGCGAACACGCCGAAGCCTCCGCTGGAAAAACTTGGATCGGTGACGCTGAATTGAAAACGATCGTTGAGGAAGAGTCGCATCTCCGCGCCGACCGCCCATAGACCGATTCTCACTTGCCCGGGCGCGCCGAGCGGAGCGTCTCCGCTGGGGACGGCTTCGAAGATGATGAGTTTCGTCCCGTTTTTGATTCGCTCCACGTGGATCAAACCGTTGCATGAAAGCACGAACCGATAGAACGATGTTCCCTGCGCGCGGACGATGAGTCCGTAGTTATCTTCGCCGCGACAAAGGTGAGTCTGCACGGCGATCTCGGCGTAGAAATCTTTCGTGAGCAGACTGCGTCTCATGCTCGCGAGATAAAACCCAGGTTGTACGACGATGGTAAGTCGGTTGCGGCTAATCGCCGCGCTTCCCTGATCGGACGCGGCGACGTCCCACACCTCCGCGTCGGAAAAATCGTCGGTTAAGATGATGTCGCCGATGCCGGGATTCATCTGCGGCGTCGCGGTCTGTGTTGCGAAGCCCGCTTGAAGGGTTGGGGTCGCTGAGGGTGGGAACCAGATCACCGTCGCGGAAGGAAGCGGAGTCTCCGAGGGCGAGAGAGTCGCAGTGGGTAGAGTCTCGCTTGTGGGAGCGCAAGACGTTAGTAGAATCGTAATGAAAAGAAAAATAAAGATTGAGTTTCGCATGAAGTAAAATATCACCGTTCGACATTCTAGCACACGAGGAGTTTGTATGACCGAGACGAGGGTGTTGGTGACTGGCGCGTGCGGTGAGATTGGTCAGGCTCTTGTGCAAGCGCTGGCGGCGCGCGGGGGCTATCGAATCACAACTTCAGACCTTGCGCCTTTGCCCGATTCGATTCGGGCGTTGTCGGCGGAACACGCGCAGGGCGATTTGATTTACAAGATCAAAACATTTTACGATTACGATTTCGATGCGATCTTTCATCTGGCGGCGTCGCTTTCCTCAAAGGCGGAAGTGTCGAGCGAGGAGGCGCATCGTATCAACGTGGAAGGCACGATGCAATTGCTCATGCTCGCCGCATATCGTTCGGAAAAATATCGGAAGTCGGTGAAGTTTTTATTCCCGAGTTCGATCGCCGCGTACGGCATGGGGAGTTTGGATGTGAAAAAATCGGCGGGACGCGTGAGCGAGGACGAGCACAACAATCCGCAAACAATGTATGGATGCAACAAGCTGTACTGCGAAAAACTCGGCATGTATTACGGCAATTATTTCGGTCAAAAACATTTGGATGAAAACCCGCCTCACTTTCTGGACTTTCGAGCGATTCGGTTCCCCGGCTTGATCTCCGCTTTTACTTTGCCCAGCAGCGGCACCAGCGACTACGGACCGGAGATGCTCCACGCCGCCGCGCAGGGAAAGCCGTACGCGTGTTTCGTGCGCGAAGATTCAAAAATTTCGTTCATGGCAATGCCCGACGCGATCAAGTCGTTGTTGATGTTGCTGGACGCGCCGCGCGAGAAGTTGACGCGTCAGGTGTACAACATCGCCGCGTTCGCGTTGACGGCTGGCGAGTTCCGCGACCGCGCGGTGAAAGCCTTCCCCAAGGCGCAGATCACGTTTGAGCCGAGTCCGCGTCGACAGGGAATCGTCGACTCGTGGCCCGAGGATGTGGACGATTCACGCGCCCGCGCTGATTGGAATTGGTCTCCCGATTACAACGCCGACGCGTTCTTCGACGATTACTTTTTGCCGGAGATCAAGAAGAGATATAACGCGTGAAATGTGTAGGGGCGACCCATCGGGTCGCTCCTACATTAAGATATAATCCCGCCGATGAAACAACGAAACGCGATCATTCCCGCCTTCCTGCTTCTCTTAATTCTCATCGTAGGCATATCTTTTACGGCTACAAGCGCGGGCGCCGCGCCGCACGCGCAGGGATTCGTCACCGCGACGCCCGGTCTCGATGGGCGGATTTTGTACACCGTCGTCGAAGGCGATAACTGCGGACAGGTCGCGCTCTTGCATGGGATCACCGTCCAGCGCTTGCGCGATCTCAACTCGCGGCTCGACCAGGATTGTACGTTGACCGTCGGGCAGACGTTAGTTGTCGGGCTGGTATCCATCGAACCGACACCGGGACCTGCGCCCACGCTTCCCTCGCCGACGCCCACTCCCACGCCGGTAAGTGGAACGACCGAAGTCTGCGTGTTGCTCTTCGATGATGCCAACGGCGACGCGTTGCGGCAGGAAACTGAGTTTGGCATCGAAGGCGGCGCGGTCAGCCTTACGAATCTCAACGGCTCGTATTCGCAACAGCAAAATACATTATCTAGTTATGACCCGGATACGCTCGAACCGGATCGGACGTGTTTTCCCGATGTGCCGCAGGGCGACTACAACATCAGTATGGCGATCCCCGATAATTACAACCCGACGATGGTTGTCAGTTACAAATTGACCGTCAAAGCCGGTGACCGCGCTTCGGTTGATTTCGGCGCACAGGCGAAGACGGTCACAGCCGGCGAACCGGTGGAGGAAAGCGGCGGAGGGCGTTCTCCAATTTTGGGAATCTTCGGGTTTCTTCTGTTGCTGGCAGGCGCGGGGCTGGGATATTACGCGTGGCGTTCCAGCCTGCCGAAGAGCAAGTTAAAGGGTAGCCCGCTGGATAAAAAATAGAAATGAAAAGAAAGAAGAAATAGGAAGGAAACGCTCCACTTTCTCTTTCTTGCTTTGCGTTCTTTGCGAACTTAGCGGTGAAGATTATCCCATCGGATGTGTCATTCGATGGCCGCCGATCAAATGCACGTGTAAGTGAAACACCGTTTGCCCGCCATCGGGACCGGTGTTCGAGATCAAACGATAGCCTGTTTTATCAATCCCCTCTTTTTCTGCCAATTGACGCGCCACGCTAAAAAGATAACCCATCAGCGGCTCATCCGCTTTTTCCAGCGTCCCCACCGATTCGATGTGCTTATTCGGCACGATCAAAATATGCGTCGGCGCGACCGGGTGAATGTCGCGGAACGCGGTCGCTTGTTCGTCTTTATAGACGATCGTGCCGGGAATATCGCCGGAAACAATTTTGCAGAAAATACAGTCATTGTTCATAATAACCTCGTGGATGATATGACTTTTGTCAGCTCTTTGGAATAAGGCGAATTGAAGTCGCCACAGAGCGCACGGAGAAGTTTGAGAAAAACTCAAAAACTCATTTTCTCTGTGATCTCTGTGGCTTAGCTGCCAAATACTGGAGAACCGATTTGTCTTATTCTACCTCGCGGGCGATATATGAAAAGGATTAGAAAGTTTCCTCCCGTCCGTGTCGTCCCTGCAATTGGCGATATAATCCCCGCTCGAAGGAATAAAAATGAACGAAACTGTACTAACTTGGCTTGTCTTTATCCTCGCGTTCGGCGGCATGGTGATCATCCATGAATTCGGTCACTTCATCGCTGCGCGTTTGTGCAAGATCGAAGTGGAAGAATTCGGCATTGGCTTGCCGACGCCGGGCGCGATCACACTGTTCAAATGGCAAGGGACGCGCTTCACCTTGAACTGGCTCCCGCTGGGAGGCTTCGTGCGTCCGAAAGGGGAGAACGACCCAACGGTTCAAGGCGGACTTGCGGCGGCTACTCCATGGCGGCGATTCATCGTCCTTGTGGCAGGACCGGCGATGAACCTCCTGACCGCCATCGTGATCTACAGTTTCATTTTTTATCGCGTGGGCGTCCCCGACTCAAGCCGGGTGTTGGTCAACTCGGTGGTGACAAACTCCCCGGCGGAGGAAGCGGGTTTTCAGTCCGGCGATATCTTCATTACCGGCAACGGCGAAACCATCCGCAGTTTTGACGATCTGCGTCTCATCGTGGACGCGAATGCTGGTCAACCGATCCAATTTCAAGTCGAGCGCGGCGGGCAGGAGATCGAAATTATCGCCACGCCAAAATATTTTGAAGATGAACAACGCGTCATGATCGGAGTTGGGCTGGGCGTTCCGTTTGTCCGTTCCAGTTCTCCGGTTGAGACGTTTGGCTTGGGCGCGCGCTACACGATGAACAGCATCCGCAATTTGTTATCGTTGCCCGCGCAAATGATTCGCGGCAACCTCACGCCGGAAGAAAGCCGCGTGATCGGTTTGAAAGGCATTTACGACATCATCGGACAAACGGTGAGCAAAGATATCGAAGCCAGCGAGAACACGAACGCCGCGCAGCCCTCCACCGACCCGATGGATCAGCCCATCCGCACGCTCGAATTGATCGCCGCGTTATCCGTCAGCCTAGGCGTGTTCAACTTGTTCCCGTTTCCCGCGTTGGACGGCGGACGCATCCTCTTCCTGTTGCCTGAGTTGATCTTCCGCCGCCGCGTCCCTGCCAACGTTGAAAATCTCGTGCATGGACTTGGCATGACCGTCCTGTTGCTCTTTATGATCTACGTCAACGTTATGGATTTCATCAACCCGATCAACGTCACAATACCGTAAAAAATGTTACGAAGATTTTTAGCCACAGAGAACACGGAGAAAAAAAAGAGTTTTCTCAATGTTCTTTGTGAACTCTGTGGCTACAAAGAAAAAATCAAATGAATACACAACCAAATCCATTTCAACCCGTGCTGGATTCTCTTCTCGATGAGAAAAAAGAATTTCCGCGCAAACACCTACAGCAGTTCTCTGATCTCGGCGAACTCGAACTAAAAATTCTTTTGGACGTCTGGTCTCGCGTTGGACTCAAACGGAAGCTGACTCTTCTCGAAGGACTCGAATCGCTTGCGGAGGACGATACCCTCGTCAACTTCGACGACCTCGGCAAAGCGCTTCTCACCGACGCCGACTCGGTCGTGCGTGGACGCGCCATCCGCCTCCTGCGCGAATGCGAAGACGCCAAGTTAATTCCTATCTACATTGCCATCCTCAAAAACGATGCAGAGGTTCACACCCGCGCCGAAGCCGCGACCGCGCTGGGCGCGTTCGTTGACCTAGGCGAATTAGAAGAACTGGCGGAAGAAGCGTTGCATCAAGTGGAAGAGGCGTTGCTTGAATCGGTCAACGGCGGCGATGATGTCAAAGTGCGGCGGCGCGCTCTCGAATCGCTGGGGTTTTCCTCGCGCCCCGAAATCGCGTCGTTGATCGAATCCGCGTTTGGGCGCGAAGACCCGGCGTGGCAGGCGAGCGCGTTGTTCGCCATGGCGCGCTCCGCCGATAGTCGCTGGGATGAGCCGGTGATCCGCTCGTTGATGAACGATAACCGCAACGTGCGCGAAGCCGCCGTTGAAGCCGCCGGGCAATTGAGCGTCAAGACCGCCAGCCCGATCCTATTGAAGATGCTGGAAGACGAGGAAGACGACGATGTGGCTGGCGCGATCATCTGGTCGCTTTCGCAGATCGGCGGCGAGGACGCGCGTACCTACATCGAAAACCTGCTCGACCAGACCGAAGACGAAGATCAGATCGAGTTCCTCGAAGAAGCGCTCGAAAACCTCGCCTTCACCGAAGACCTCGACCGGTTCGACCTCCTAAACTTTGAACCCGATTTCGATCTCGACGAGGATGATGAAGATAAAGCCTTGTTGAATTAGCGGGAAACTCTTCAATTGCTTCAGAATTTTCAACCCAAGTCACGGAGACGTTATAATCTCCGTGACTTTTTCATTCCTCATGCTTCTCTCCCTGAGGGAGAGGGGCTAGGGGTGAGGGTGAATTTCTCCGTTCAATCAAAATGTCTCTCTCCCTCCTCCTCTCCACCTTCGCTAACAACTTGCTTCCCATTCTGCTCCTCAGCGCAGCGGGGTTCGCGTTGGGGAAATTCCTCTCGGTCGATTCGCGCACCATCGGGCGCGTTGTCTTCTACATTTTTGCCCCCATGCTCGTCTTCGACTTGCTCCTGCAAAATAACATCAAAATTAACGAGGCGCTCTCCGTCGTCGTGTTAGCCGTGACGATGATCTTCATCATGGGCGTGACCGCCCTCGCGCTTGGACTCTCGATGAAACTCGAACGTTCCGCGCTCGTGGCGGTGCTGCTCGCGACCATGTTCGGCAATTCAGGCAATTATGGACTGCCGCTGGTTTCGTTCGCGTTCGGCGAGCAGGGATTGCGTTACGGCGGGTTGTATTTTGTCACCACTTCGATCCTGTTCAACACGGTGGGCATCCTCATCGCCTCACTGGGACATGCGAACTTCAAGGACGCCGCGCTGGGCATGTTTAAAGTTCCCACCGTATATGGCGTCCTGCTCGCCCTGCTCATCAATGGATTGAATATCGAGATCCCTGTTGCGCTTTCGCGCACAATTGACCTCGCCGCGAATGGAAGCATCCCGTTGATGATCGTCCTGCTTGGCATCGAACTCTCGCGCGTGCAGTGGTCGCAGGAATTGCGCGGAGCAGGGCTGAGCGTGTTACTGCGCCTGATCGCCGCGCCGGTCATCGCGCTATTTCTCGCTCCGCTGTTTGGGCTGCAAGGCGCGGCATGGCAGGCGGGCGTCACTCAAGCCTCCATGCCGGCGGCGGTGAACACAACCATCCTCGCGGCGGAATACAAACTCAATTCATCGCTCGTCACCGCCATTGTATTCATCGGCACGATTCTCAGTCCGCTTACGCTGACTCCGTTGATCGTATTGTTGGGGCGATGATGCGAATTCAATTTTTTATCGCCAAGCGCGCGAAGCTTTCTTTCATAAAATCGTTGCGCGCTTGGCGCTCGTCGCGGTTAATTTTTCTTTTTGCGATCGCCGCCTACGCGTTAGGCAGCGCGACCCCGGTCTACGGTCAGGATGGCATCGTGCTGGAAAATGTCGAGGCGGCGTATCGCTTCGAAGAGCAGATCATCTTCTCCGCCGCGCTCAAAACTTCGACGCCCGTCCAAAACGCTTCGATCGTGATCTTCGACGATGGATTTGGCGTAACGCGCGTTCTGCCTTTGGCGGTCAACGCGGACGGCATAATGCAATTCATCTTCGACGCGCGGCAGAACGTTCTGCGTCCGTTCACACTCATCCGCTGGCATTATGAATTGACACTCAATAACGGCGAATTTTTTCAAAGCGAAACCTTCTCGCTTCGTTACGACGACAACCGCTTTGAATGGCAAAGGCTTGAGTCGAACGGCTTGCGCGTATTTTGGTATGCGGGCGATTCAACCTTCGCTCAAAATGCGCTGAACGCCGCGCTTGCCGGTGTGCGCGCAGTCAATGAAATTTTTTCCGTTGACCTCAACCAGCCGATTGATATTTTCATTTACCCATCGCAAAACGATCTCGCCTTCCTCGGCGCGGACACGTGGACGGCGGGTCATGCGAACGCCGCGTTGGGCGTTGTGTTGGTGGCGGTCGAGCCGGGTCTCGATCAAAGTTTGCAAATGGATCAGCGCCTCCCGCACGAACTCATGCACGTGTTGTCCTACCGTCAGATCGGCGCGGGATATAACAACCTCCCCGCGTGGCTGCGCGAGGGACTCGCAACACTGGTCGAGATCAACCCGACGGTCGAGTATGACCGCGTCCTGCTGGACGCCAGCGCGCGCGAGACTCTAATTCCGCTATTGGAGTTGTGCGCTTCTTTCCCATCCCAACCTGATTCGGCATTTTTGGCGTACGCCGAATCCCGATCGTTTACCGCCCACTTGCGCAACACCTTCGGCTCGTCCAAGCTCGTCGAACTCGCCCGCGCCTACGCGGACGGTGTGACCTGCGACCGCGGCGTCGAAGTGGTATATGGCGCTTCCTTCGCGCAACTCGAAGCGCGTTGGCGCGCATCGGCGCTAGGCGAAAACGCATGGAGCGCCGCCCTGCGGAACATATTCCCCTATTTGATTTTGTGCGGTATCGTTTTATTCATCCCGTTGTTTATTGGTTTCAACGCGATGAGGAAGAAGTGATGTCGTTGCGAGAAGTCCGAAAAACGGCGGCTCGCAATGACATGAGGCGACTATGACAGACATCGTTCGCGTGCATATCTGGGTGAAGGGACGCGTGCAAGGCGTGGGCTTCCGCGCCCACGTGGAATATCATGCGCGCCAAATCGGCGGGCTGACGGGTTGGGTGCGTAATGTCGGTTACAACACGGTCGAGGCGGTTGCAGAAGGGGAGCGCGCAAACGTGGAACGCTTCATCGAAACGGTGAAGCAAGGTCCCAGCATATCCCGCGTGGACGACTCAAAAGTGGAGTGGGAAAATGTAACGGGAGAATTTGGGGAATTTGGGGTGAGGAGGAGTGGATGAAGCATAACAACTGCACGGAAATGCTTCTTCCTAAAACCTGAGTTCTTTTACCCTTCCACCAACATCCAAGCGGGGTCTTCCAGCAATTGCTTGATATGCACCAAGAACTGCACCGCTTCGCGTCCATCCACCATGCGGTGGTCGTAACTCAAGGCGACGTACATCATCGGTCTGATAACTACCTGACCATTCAACGCGATCGGGCGTTCTTCAATTTTATGCAAGCCGAGAATCCCAACCTGCGGAGGATTCAAAATTGGCGTGCTGAGCAGTGAGCCGAATACGCCGCCGTTGGTGATCGTAAACGTGCCGCCGCGCAGATCTTCCACCGATAGTTTTCCCTGCTGCGTCTTCTCGGAATACTCTTTGATGCGTTTTTCAATATCCGCAAACGACAAGGTATCCGCATCACGGATCACCGGCACGACCAAACCTTCCTCCGAGCCGATCGCCATGCCGATATCGTAATAGTTTTTGTAGACGATGTCATCGCCGTCAATTTCGGCGTTGATGGCGGGAAATGCCTTCAACGCGCTGATCGCCGCTTTGGTGAACAGCGACATGAAACCTAGTTTGATGCCGTGTTTCTTCTGAAATTCCTCGTTTCGGCGTTTCCGCAGATCCATCACCGCGCTCATGTCAATTTCGTTGAACGTGGTCAGCATGGCGGTGCTTTGTTTTGATTCCAGCAAGCGTTGCGCGATCGTGCGGCGGCGGCGCGTCATTTTGACGCGTTCTTCGCCGCGCGGCGAGGCAGGCGCGACCTTCTTCGGCTCTGGCTCGCTGGTCGTTTGTTTTCCGCTTCCCTGCGATTCTTCTTGCGCCTGCAAATACAACTCCACGTCCGCTTTGGTGATGCGTCCATCGCTCCCCGAGCCGGACACTTTGCTAATATCTACATTTTTTTCAGACGCCAGGCGCGAGGCTACTGGCGACACTTGCCGCGCGGCTTCCCTCCCGCTTGATTTTCCATTTTTGCCGAGGGTCTCTTCTTGGACCGCCGGTTTCGTTTCAACAGGCGCAATCGGTTCGGCTGGTTTCGGCTGACCTTCCTTCTCTTCGATCAAACCCAACACATCCCCGACTTTCACATCACTGCCTTTCGGCGCCTGAATCGTTTGTAATATGCCCGCGCTCTTCGCGCCCACTTCTACATTCACTTTATCGGTCTCTAATTCGACCAACACCTCGCCCATGTTGACGAAATCTCCCTCTTCTTTAAGCCAGGCGGACACAGTCGCCTCTAAAACAGATTCGCCCAATTCGGGGACGATAATTTTTACTGCCATATTAACCTCTCGTTTTCACGACACTGGATGTCTGTAATTGCTTTTCGATCGCAAATGCCTGCTCGATCAGCGATTGTTGATTGATGCGATACAACGTTGTCGAACCTTCCGATGGACTGGAACTTTCGGGTCTACCAACATAATGCACCGGCAATTTGCCGTCTGTTAATCCTCGTAACAACGGGCGCAAATAATTCCACGCGCCCATGTTGAACGGTTCTTCCTGCACCCAGATCAACCGTTCCACATTTGGATATTCATCCAACAGATCTTGCAATTGTTTCGCTGGGAACGGATACAGTTGCTCGACCCGCACGATGGCGTCATCTGGATTTTCTTTACGCAATTCGCTGTTGACCAAATCCACGTAGATGCGCCCACTGCATAAGATCAGATTTCGTACATCGCTTCTTTCGCCGGGGAGGCTTGAATCGTCTAGGACGCGTTGCCAGCCGCCCGCGCTTAACTCCTCCGCTGGGGAGGTGGTCAGCGGATGACGCAACAAGCCCTTGGGCGTGAACACGATCAACGGCAATGGATCCGTTTTTAGCAACAAGGCTTGTCGGCGCAGTAGATGGAAATATTGCGCCGCCGTGGAAGGATACGCAATGCGGACATTCGTCTCTGCCGCCAAGCCGAGAAAACGCTCGATGCGCGCGCTGGAATGGTCCGGTCCCTGACCTTCGTTTCCATGCGGCAGCAGTAAAACCAACGAAGGAGTTAATCCCCATTTGGCGCGGCTCGAAAGCAGGAATTCGTCAATCACGCTTTGCGCGTTGTTCACAAAATCGCCGTACTGCGCTTCCCAGATCACGAGTCGTTCCGGCGCGGCGAGGCTGTAGCCGATCTCAAAACCGATCGCGCCCGCTTCGCTCAGCGGACTGTTCAACACTTCGAACGCCGCTTTGGCTTGGGGAAGCGCTTGCAAGGGCGTATACGGCGTACCCGTTTCCGAATCGTAAAACACCGCATGGCGTTGGCTAAACGTCCCACGCGCGCTATCTTGACCCGTCAACCGAATCGCAATTCCATCTTCAAGGATGGAGGCGTACGCCAACTCTTCCGCCGCCGCCCAATCAATTCTGGCGCGCGGATCGTCGAATAACGTTTTTCGTTTCTCAGTCGCTTTAACCAGTTTCGAGTTCAAGTGAAAATTTTCGGGAAACTGAAATAACGATCGATTTAACTCTTTGAGGCGTTTTTGCGTCACGCTGGTTTTTACTTTTTGCGCCGCGCCTCTCGGCGGGGGGTGCGGGAGTGGTTCTACCAGCGCTTTTTCGGCATCCAATTGTTCGCTGGCTTGCTGTAAGTTTTTCAAGAAGCCTTGCAGCATTTCTTCCGCTTCGCCTTGCTGGATCAGGTTTTCGCTTTCTAATTTGCCCGCCCAAATTTTCCTCACGCTTGGATGCTTGTCAATTTTGCGATACATCACCGGCTGGGTAAAGCGCGGCTCATCGCCTTCGTTGTGACCGTAACGGCGATAACCGATCAAGTTGACGACAAAATCTTTGTGGAATTTCTGACGATACGCAAACGCGGTCTTGACCGCCTCTAAGCAAGCGAGCGGGTCGTCCGCGTTGACGTGAATGACGGGGATTTCAAATCCTTCGGCGAGGTCGCTGGCGTGCAAGCTACTGCGTGATTCTTCTTCGTTGGCGGTAAACCCAAGTTGATTGTTGGAGACGATGTGCAGTGTGCCGCTGGTTGTATAGCCATGCACGCGCGAGAAGTTCAACGTCTCTGCGACGATGCCTTGACCCGCGAACGACGCGTCGCCGTGGATCAACACCGGCAGGGACGCGTTTTCGTAGGCTGGGGCGCCGCCTCGCTCCACCTTTGTGTTGATTGCCCTTGCCATGCCGACCAGCACGGGATCAATTTGTTCGAGGTGGCTCGGGTTGGCTGGCATGTGGATGGTTGTGTAACTTTCTTTATCGTCGCCAACTTTTTTCTGCGCGCCCATGTGATATTTCACATCGCCCGTCCAGCCGAGTTCATCCCATGTGGTGGCGCGACCTTTCGGGTCGGCAAATTCTGCCAGAATTTGAGTGTAGGGTTTGTGCAAAATGTGCGCGAGGACGTTCAACCGGCCGCGGTGCGCCATGCCTATTAATACGGAGGGGATCTTTTCACGGGCGGAGGCGTCTACGATCTCATCGAGCAAGGGGATGAGCATATCTAACCCTTCGACAGAAAAGCGGGTCTTGCCTGGGTAGATGCGATGGAGGAAAAGTTCGAACGCTTCCACTTGACTTAACCGTTCCAGCAATTTTTTCTTGTCAATGGTCTGCTGACGATACGCGCCGCTTTCCGCATTGTGATAGAGCCAATCTCGTTCTTCAGGAATACGAACATGCGCGTAATCGTAGCCAATGCTCCCCGAATAGATGGAGCGCAGGATTTCTATCGCCTCCAACGCGTTTTCGGCTTGCGCGCCCGAAATGTTCAAGAGGCTGGCAGGTAAAGAGGCGAGGTCGGCTTGAGTCAGTTTGTGGAAGTCAAGGCTTACTAGCGGATTCTCCGTCTGTTCGCTTTCCAGCGGGTTGAGGTTGGCGGAGAGGTATCCGTACGAGCGGATCGAACGGGCGAGGTTAACGGCTCCTGAAACGGCGGTCAGGTTGACCGTCGGAAATGAAGCGGCGACAGGCGAAGCCGTGTCGTCATCTAACGGAGACCAACTCTGAAACAGCCTGCGGCTTTCTTCGTTAACAGCATTTGGGTTCGCCTGATATTTTTGGTACAGTTCCAAAATATAGGCGAAGTTGGGACCATAAAATTCTTTTTTCTGATTCATTTTTTCTCAACAGGTATGTAGTTCCCCGTATTATATCGTTCAATACGAAATGCGCCAAAATTGACGGCGCGCCTTGCATTTGCTGTCTTCAAGGTTGCGTCTGCGTGGAACGCTTCATCGAGATGGTGAAGCAAGGTCCCAGCATGTCGCGGGTGGATGATGTGAAATTAGAGTGGGAGGATGTAGCGGGAGAGTTTCGGGAGTTTGGGGTGAGGAGGAGTGGGTAAGAACGGCCGGTGTTACCCGTTGGTTGGCGGGACGAGATAGCGCTTCTTTGACGGAACCAACCTCAAGCCATGCAAACTGCTTGAAAAACGCGCCGACTCCCGCCAGTCGGGTGCGCGCATTGTTGGGTGCGGTTTTACCATAACGTGTTATCTGGAGCAATTTTAATAATAACGGGAAAGTCTTCTCCTAGAACTACAGCCCATTGCCCATTCACTTTTATTAGACTTCCCGTTTTTGGACGGTCGCCACTTACTTTGATGGAATGGAGAGGCTCAAACTTTGCGCGGTTACATCTTAGGTGGCTAAGTTCTATCTCGCCATTCCCTACTGATTCCACTAATAACACAGCATCAGACAAAACCAAATCATAGTCGTTTGTATCATATACAAAGAATGCTTTGCTAAATTTCCGTCCTTGAGCATTGACTAAGGGAACATTAAAGCCAACCGTTATCTGAAACTTGCCTTCACTCTTTTTCTTGAAAATATTGATGGCGGCTATTGGTGTTTTTTCAACTCTTTCCTTGTCGTAGTAATTGCCTTTATAGTGCCAATTCTTTAAATGGGACAAAAATTCAAGATTTTCATATAAACAATTGAAACCGTCGTTGTCAATATGATCAATAACAAAGCCGCTTTCGCTCATCTTTTGACAACATTCTTTACCATACCAATATTCCATGACAATTCTGTGGAGAGACTTTTTGCCAGAATAAATATATTTTTCTTTTACGTGCCATTTTGATGAATTAATAATTTCCCATAACTCATCCGTGTAGTCAGTAAAAGCCAACTTTTGAATTTCAGGATCGATGAATCGCAGGTAAATTTTATTGTTTTCGTGCGTTATTTCAACTTCTGTCTTTTTCATTGTGATTATTAATTATGACTAAGCACCCAACTAGGTATTATGCAGAAACTTTCCGCATATGATCCTGTACAAGGGGCTGATATAGAATTTTAACTGCTACTTGTCAACTATACAGTCATTTTGACTGTCACGCAAACCCCAATCCCCGTTCCTTCAACGATACCCACTTGCCCTGACCGATCACCAAGTGATCCAACACATCCACGTCCATGAGTTTGCCTGCTTGGACGATGGCACGCGTCACGGCGACATCGTCGGGGCTGGGGGTGGGGTCTCCGCTAGGGTGGTTGTGGATGACGACGATTGACGACGCGTTCTTGCGGACTGCCTCTTTGAAAATCTCTCCAACCCTCACCTGAGACGAATGAACCGAGCCTTTATAAATCTCCACCGTTTCCAACACTCGATTTCTGCGATCAAGCAACATCACGCGCAGATGTTCCTGCTCCAACGCGGACATTTCATACGAAACCAGCGCGGCAGCGTCGGCGGGGGAGTTGATGGCGGGTCTTTCATCGGGAGATTCGAGCGTGAGCCTTCGACCGAGTTCGATCGCCGCCTTGATCTGCGCGGCTTTGGCGTCGCCGAGTCCGTGTTGCTTTTTCAGGTCGGCGAACGGAGCGCGGTGGAGTCCCGTCAGCCCGCCGAATTTTTTCAGCAGGCGCTGACCGACCTCCACGGCGTTCTCTCCCTTCACGCCCACGCGCAGGAGAATGGCGATCAACTCGGCGTTGGTGAGGGCTTGCGGTCCAAGCGTGGATAATCTTTCTCGTGGGCGGTCAGCCTCACTCAGGTCCATGATGCGGTAGATGGGTTTGGAGTTTGTCTCAGCCATGGAAATATCCCTTCAGGCTCAGCCACTGAGCGCACAGAGAACTTTGAGAAAAGTCTCAGAATCTTTGTCTTCTCTGTGGCGAACGAATCCTTCTCGTAAAGCCGTTTTCCCTATTTTACCTTGCTTGACATCACCTAACCCGTAAAGTAGAATACCGAACGCCTTAACCATTGGGCCTGTAGCGCAGTTGGGAGCGCGCATCAATCGCACTGATGAGGTCAGGGGTTCGAATCCCCTCAGGTCCACCAACGATTTACGATTGCCGATTTTGGATTGACGATTGGAAACCGCGATTCAAATCGTAAATCTACAATCCCAAATCGTAAATCGAGAAGGGGCCCATAGCGCAGTTGGGAGCGCGTCTCAATGGCATTGAGAAGGTCGAGGGTTCGAATCCCTCTGGGTCCACACAAACCAATACATCAAACTTAAGTTTGATGTGCGCAAAAAGTTATGACAGGAGTAGTAGGTCGTCCCGTCAGCGAGAAGGGAAAGTGAGGTGGAAGCCCTTCAACGGCATCGAACGGGAATGCCAAAAAGACCGAACTCGCCTGTTGCCTCGCAAGAGGGACTTCGCTGGTGAATCGAGTAGTCAGCGACGGGTTTGCCCGTTATCGCGAACAGAGAGCGTTTGAACGTTGGAAGGTTTGAATGTTGAAGGTGAAAACCTGCAACTTGCGACCTTCAAACCTTCAACCGAATTCGGGTGGTACCGCGGAGGAACTCCTTCGTCCCTGATGTGGATGAGGAGTTTTTTGTTTTTTGCCCTCACCCCAGCCCTCTCCCAAAGGGAGAGGGAGTGAATCGAAAGGAGGCTGGCATGAACGTTCGAATTAACTTCATTTTTTGGAAAAGAGGTCCTCTTCTTCCACGCCTCCTTGCGCGCAAAGAAACAATTATCTGAAACATGGAACTTGAAACCTGAAACTGATAAAGAGGTAAGAATGGCTACGAAGAAAAAGAAAACTGTTACTAAAAAGAAGACTGCGTCGAATGCGAAGAAGACTTTGAAGGCAAAGAAAGTATCTTCAAAGAAGAAAGTTGTCGCGGTGAAGAAGAAGGTGACGAAGCCTGTATCGAAGGCTAGGAAAGTTACGCCCGCAAAAAAGCCGACTAACCCCAGAGGAGCGCTGCGCGGAGTCCGCAATCCTCAAAACGAGATTGCGAAGTCTGCGCCTGCAAAAAAGCCGACTGAAGTCGGCACTACAAACAAAGACAAATCCTTCAACCCGCAGGCGTTTGAGCCGAAGTGGCAGGCGAAGTGGGAGGCGGACAAGCTGTATCGTGCGGTGATCGATGAGAGCCGACCGAAACATTACGCGTTGACGATGCTACCGTATCCGAGCGGCGACCTGCATATCGGTCACTGGTATGCGATGACGCCGTCGGACGCGCGGGCGCGCTTCAAGCGGATGCAGGGCTATAACGTGATGTTCCCGATGGGCTTCGACGCGTTCGGTCTGCCTGCGGAGGGCGCGGCGATCAAGCACAACATCCACCCCAAGAAGTGGACCTACGCCAACATCGAGCGGATGCGGACGCAGATGCGTTCGATGGGCGCGATGTTCGATTGGGAGCGTGAGGCGGTCTCGTCTGACCCTGAATACTATCGCTGGACACAGTGGTTCTTCATCCAGTTGTACAAACACGGATTGGCATATCGCAAAAAAGCGTTGGTGGATTGGTGCCCGAAGGACAACACAACGCTGGCGCGGGAACAGGTCAAGGGCGAGGATCGAGTCTGTGATCGTTGCGGCACTCCCGTCATCAAAAAAGAGTTGGAGCAGTGGTTCTTCAAAGCGACGAAGTACGCGGACGAATTACTGCACTTCGAGGGCATGGACTGGCCCGATTACATCAAAACTTCACAAACCAATTGGATTGGTCGCAGTGAAGGTGCGTCGGTCATTTTCCACACGGAGGCTGGTGAGCCCATAGAAATCTTCACCACCCGTCCCGACACGCTGTGGGGCGCCACGTTTATGGTCATGTCGCCAGAGCATCCGCTGGTGGATACGATCACGACAGCGGAGAATCGAGAAGCCGTCCGCGTGTATAAGGCTGAGGCGGCGAAGCAGACCGACATCCAGCGCGAAGCGAAAGATAAAGAGAAGACGGGAGTCTTCACAGGCGGCTATGCCGTCAATCCAGTGAACGATGAGCGCATCCCCATCTGGGTTGCGGATTATGTGTTGATGTCGTACGGCACGGGAGCGATCATGGCTGTGCCCGCGCATGATGAACGCGACTTCGAGTTTGCGCGCAAGTTTGGATTGAAAGTGATTCCCGTCATCCAACCCGAAGGCGTGGAGTTGAACGGTGACACGATGGAGCGCGCTTACGAGCATGATGGCGTGATGATTAATTCTGGCGCGTTCAACGGGACGCGCGCGACGAACGACAAGGGCATGAAGAATCCCGCGATCAAAGCGGTGATCGAATGGCTGGAGCAAAAGGGAATTGGCAAGCGCGATGTGAATTATCGCTACCGCGATTGGTTGATCTCGCGCCAACGATTTTGGGGCGCGCCGATTCCGATGGTCTATTGCGAGACGCATGGCTGGAACCCTGTGCCTGACGATCAACTGCCCGTGTTGTTGCCCGACGACATTGACGAATGGAGACCGACGGGCGAGTCGCCGCTGAAGTTTCATCCAACGTGGAAGAACGCGACGTGCCCAATCGGCGGCGAGCCCGCCGTGCGCGAAACGGACACGATGGATACGTTCATGTGTTCGTCGTGGTATCACTTGCGTTATTTGAGTCCACACAACGACAAAGCCCCGTTCGATGACACCGAATACAACTATTGGATGCCCGTTGACACCTACACAGGCGGAAGCGAACACGCCAACATGCACTTGCTGTACTTCCGCTTTTTCCACAAGGCGTTGCGCGACATGGGCATCACCGAAGGCGGCGAGCCTGTGATGCAATTGCGCAATCAGGGCATGGTGCTGGCGGAAGATAACGCCAAGATGTCGAAGAGCCGCGGCAATGTCGTCGCGCCCGACGTGTTGGTGAAATTGTACGGAGCCGACACCGTGCGCGCGTATTTGATGTTCTTCGCGCGCTGGCAACAAGGCGCGCCCTGGGACTCGCGCGGCATCGAAGGGACTGCAAGATGGATGCGCCGCGTGTGGACTCTGTTCACCGATCCCGCTTCATCCTCAGGGACGCCTGCCTCAGCCGACGTGAAGAAGAATCTACGCCGACGCGTTCACCAGACGTTGAAGCGCGTGACGCATGACTTCGAGAACTTCGAGTTCAACACGGTCATCTCTTCGCTGATGGAATTGCTGAACGAAATGTACAAAGCGCGCGAAGCGGGCGCGGTTGGCACGCCCGAATGGAACGAAGCGATGGAAATCTACTTGAAGATGATGGCTCCCGTCGCGCCGCACATCGCTGAAGAGTTGTGGGTGAATCACATGGGCAAGCCGTATTCCATCCACCAGCAGAAGTGGCCCAAAGTGGACGAAGCCGCCGCAAAGGACGATGTGATCGAAATCCCCGTGCAGGTGAATGGCAAACTGCGCGACCGCGTCACCGTCGCGGCAGATGCGAGCGAGGAGGAGATCAAGTCCGCTGCGCTGGCGAGCGAGAACGTGCGGAAGTTCATGGAGGGGAAGGAGCCGAAGAAAGTCATCGTCGCGCAGAAGCGGCTGGTGAACATCGTGGTGTAAATCTGGCGTAACGAAAGCCGGTGAACGTGTAAAAAACGTTCACCGGCTTTTTGATTCCCCTCACCCAAAAGTACTGACACTCGCGCAATCATCTTGCAACATGCCGATAACTTTACTGTAACGGATGATTCGCTCGGTGAGTCATACAATGGAAAAGAGTTTCCTCCAGTGTTGATTCTGTTTCGCGATTCGGGCGCGGCACACGACGAATCAGCGGCTGGAAGTTGTGACGTCATCATCAATCTTTGAGGAGAGATCACCATGAAATCTAAACGTCTATTTCAAATTTTTGTCCTGGTCACATTGCTCTTCAGTTCACTCGGAGGCGGGCAGACTGCATATGCCAGTTCACCTGCCGCACCCCCACAAGACCCCATCGTCATCAATCGCAACCTCGATATTTGGGATGCCACCTACGTCGGCTTTGTCACTGCGGGCATTCACGAAAAATGGCATTTCGATTTCACCCAGACCGAAAACTTTGTCGTCACGGTGACGCCCATCGCCAGCGATTTCGTGCCGCTCCTCACATTGCTGGATTCCAGCGACAACGTCCTCGCAACCGGGAGCGGAAGCCTGACCAGTTCCCAGCCTGCCGGAAGCTACTCCCTCACCGTTCAACCGCAATCGGGCGGCGGGTTCTACATTTTGACCATTCGCCGCGTCGTGAGCACCCAACCATCTGTATCCACCGACGTCAGCCCCGACAGCGTCAACGCGGGCGAAACCGCCACCGCGACAGTCAGTTTGAACAACGTGCCGGCAGAGGGCTACACCAGCGCTGAGTTCACCTGCACCTACGATCCCAGCCTTGTACAAATTAGCAACATCGTCGCCACGAACCTGTTCGGCGGCGACCCAGCGGTTGCGATCAACGATCCGCAAAACGGCACGTTCATTGTGGCAATTGCCGGCACGAACGGCGCCAAAGCGGTTTTGAGCGGTCCTGCGTTCACCTTCACGGTCACTGCTCTGCAAGGCGGACAAGCGACCATTCTCTGCACCGCGCGCGTTTCGACCGGCAACAACACGCTCACCGACCTCCCTGCGACGGGCGACACGCTCTCCATCTCAGGGACATCTGCCACGCCCACCCCAACCGGCTCTCCCGCCCCGACATCCACGCCGGATGGATCGCCAACCTCCACGCCCGACGGCTCGCCCCAACCGACCGCGACAGATACTGCCCCGGCTGAATCGCCTACTCCCACCTTAGAAACGCCGGTCGAAACTCCGACTCCGACATTCACGTTCACACCGGAAAGTTCGCCTACGCCGACATTCACTTTCACACCGGAGAGCTCGCCTACGCCGACATTCACATTCACACCGGAGAGCTCGCCCACACCCGAAAATTCACCCACACCGACCACCTCGCCCGATGGCACGCTGACCGGTCAAGTGACCGCAGGCAAGCCAGTGACGATCTTCCTGTACTCCGGAAATGTTCTCGTCACCTCGGTAAGCGCCAACCCGGATGGAACGTTCAGCATCACCGTGCCCGCCGGTAATTACTCGGTCGTTGCCATGGCGAACGGTTTCCTCTCCGCGCAAGGTTCCGCCAACATTCTGCCCGGCAGTACCACCACCAAGCCGACCATCGCTTTGCTGGCAGGCGACCTCGACGGCAACAACGTCATTGACCAGTTCGACGCGCTGACCATTGGCATGAGCTACAACACCGCCACACCCTCCGCCGCCGACTTGAACAATGACAGCATCATCAACGTGTTAGACCTCGAACTGCTGGCGCAAAACTACCGCGACACCGGTCCCACTGCTTGGGAATAGATGGAAAAAATCTGGGCGCGCACGCGTGCGCGCCCAGATTTTCGCTAGCCTCGTAACGCGACCTTCATGTCGCCTTCTAAACCACTGAGACACGAAGACACCGAGAAAGCATTTAAAAATCTCCGTGGCTCAGTGTCTCTGTGGCTAATAAGTTGGTTAACTGTCAAGATTTTGGAGAGAGTGTGAAGAGATTGATTTCGCCAGTATTGGCGCTTTTCCTTGCCTTTGCGATATTTACAAATGTCAACGCGCAATCGCCTGAATCGATTTGGTTGAGCGCGGCGACGACAGCCTATAAAACCGGAGAGACAGTGATCGTCACGGTCAACGCGTCGTCTGCCACGCCGGTGCAGGGATTTACGTTCCAGATCCGCTACGACCCGGCGTGTTTGCGTCCGGTCAATGCCTCCAGCCCCATCCCTGGCATGAACGGTTTGCAACTGCCGCAAGTCTCCGGCTTGGTGGACGGTTCGTATGCGAGCACAACGCCTCAAGCCGTGAACGGCACACTGGCAGAAGTGCGCTTCACCGCGTTGCAGGGTTGTCAGACCGGTTTGTATCTCGAAAGCGCCGCGCTTGCCGTCCGCAATGCGGAGGGGTTTGCCGCGCCGCTGACGACGGTGTTGGTCGGCGAACGAAACGTTTCGTTGACTCTCGATAGCGAACAAGGCGTATCGCAAGCCGCGCCGGAGACCGGTTCGATCCTGTTGCTTGAGCCGCCGCCCGCTGAAAATAATTTCCCGTTCTGGCTGGTTGGTATCGCGGTCGGCATTTTGGTCGTGCTTGGATTGTTCGGCATTTACAAAGCGTTCCGGGTCGGAAGTTCGTGATAAAACAACGCGTCCGCTTGGCAAAAGGCTAAAGCGGGCGAAGCAAGCGCCCCCGTGGAAGGAAGCGAGGAGTCATGTCGAGCAAGTTGATGCGAGTGGCGAGTGTGTTGATCCTGCTGGCGTTATTGACGTCGGCGCATCATCCCGCGCTTGCCGCGCCGCCTCTTCCGCCGGTGGATATGTTCCAATTGCCGTGGGAGTTGGGCAAGGCGTGGGTGGCGTACGAAGGATTCGATAATGGGCTTCGCAGGCACGCGGGAAGCCCGCACAATTACAACAACGGCGGCGCGGTTGATTTTGCGCCGCATCCGAAAATGAAGAAAGGGGAGGATACTTCGCAGGCGTGGGTGACCGCCGCGGCGGCAGGAACCGTCGTTGCAACTTCCTCCTGTCATTTGATCATCGCCCATGCCGACGGTTGGATCACGCAATATCAACACCTTGCAAATTTTCAGGTGAAGCTGGGCGATGCGGTGCAACGTAACCAGCGGCTGGCGGTGATCGCCAACGCGTCGACTCAGCCCGTCTGTCTCGGCAGCGTTGACACCGATACTCCACATTTGCATTTTTCACTGCGCCCCAACATGGTCGGCGCGACGTTCGCCGGTTGGGAGTTCAAATACAACGCGTTATTCAACTCCACCACATTCGTGAAGAATGGCAACAGTCTCGGCTTATTTCAGCCGCTTTTGAATGAGATGAGTTCTGCGCCGACGCCGACGCCGTCCGCTGGCACGCCTGTTCCCACCGGAACGACCGCCGTATCTACTCCGACGAGTACGCCGCCGTCGGGTCCGTATGTTTCCACCACTGTGGATACGCCCACGATCTCCGTTGGCGATACGGCGCTGGTTTCGGTTCGTTTGAACAATGTGCCGACGGAAGGTTATACCAGCGCGGAGTTTACCTGCACGTATGATTCGGCGTTGGTCGAAGTCAGCAATATTACGTTCGCCAATCTTTTCGGCGTGGATGCCGCCACGACGATCAGCGGTCCGCAAAACGGAAGTTTCATCGTTGCGATTGCGGGCAGTAAAGGCAACAAGGCGACCACGAGCGGAGTTGTCTTCGCGTTCAACGTTAAAGGCTTGCAAGCGGGACAAATCTCTCTTGGATGCACCGCGCGCGTCTCACAAGGAAGCGGGACGCTCTCGGATCTTCCCGCTGTGGGAACCAGCCTCACCATCGTTGGCATTTCTCCTACCGCGACTCCATCGCCGCCGCCAACCTCCACGCCGACGCCGTTCACACAGCCCACCTCCACGTTTACGCCGACTGTCATCGTTCCTTCCGCGACTGCCACATCCACGAGCCCGGTGAGTGTAGTTCCCCCGTTGTCGTTCGTCCCAGTGGCAGGCGGGCTTTCACAGCCGGTCTTTGTCACCCACGCCGGAGACGGCTCGGGTCGCTTGTTTGTTTTGGAGAGGGCTGGACGCATCCGTGTGATTACCTCCGCCGCGAGTCTGTTGTCAACTCCGTTTTTGGATATTGATTCGCTCGTCGGTTCTTCCAGCGGCGAAGAGGGGATTCTTGGGCTGGCGTTTCATCCGAGTTATGAATCGAATGGCTTGTTCTTCGTCACATATACAAATAACTCGGGCAATCTTGTCCTCGCTAAGTATTCCGTCTCGTCAGACCCGAACCTAGCGAACCCCGCCAGCGCGGCGATCGTGTTGACGATTCCGCACCCGGGCAATTCCAATCACAACGGCGGGATGCTTGCCTTCGGCGCTGACGGTTACCTCTATTGGTCAACCGGCGACGGCGGAGGGGCAGGAGACATTCCAAACAACGCGCAAAACACGAATTCCCTGTTGGGCAAAATCCTTCGGCTGGATATAAATTCGGGCAGTCCGTACGCGGTTCCGCCGGATAATCCCTTCGTCGGAGTCTCCGGCGTGCGCGGCGAAATTTGGGGGTACGGATTCCGCAACCCGTGGCGTTTTTCATTCGACCGCGCTACTTGGGATATGTATATTGGCGATGTGGGGCAAGGCGCGCGCGAAGAGATTGACTTCGAGCCCGCTTCATCTACGGGCGGCTTGAACTACGGCTGGCGCGTAATGGAAGGAACGCTGTGCTATAACCCCTCCAGCGGATGTGACACAAGCGGCAAAGTTTTGCCGGTGACGGAATACGTCAACAATTCGGCGACCTGCGCGGTGACCGGCGGCTACGTATATCGCGGCTCGCTTTCTCCGCAGATGACCGGTATCTACTTCTACGGCGATTATTGCAGCGGCGAGATTTGGGGGCTGGTGCAACCATCTCCCGGCGTGTGGGTTTCAACCCTGTCGGTGGACACTTCGTTCTTCATCTCCTCGTTTGGCGAGGATGAAGCGGGTGAACTGTATCTAACCGACTATGCCAGCGGCACAGTGCAACGCGTGGTAGGTCCGCTCGGCGCGCCGACTCCCACCTTTACGCCGTCGGTCGCGGAGTCGCCGACACCGTCCCTCACCTCGGTTCCTTTGGGATCGCCTACTTCAACCTTTACGCCTGTGTTTTCACCGACGGCAACCTCCAGTCCGCTCGCTGTATTGACCGGACAACTATTTGCAAGCAAAGTGGTGAACGTGCAAGTGTATGATCTGAACCAGAACTTCATCGCGTCGGTCAATGCAAACCCGGATGGAACATTCCGCTTCGATCTCCCGCCAGGGACGTACACTCTGTTTGCCACCGCGAACGGATTCCTCCGCATCGAAGGAACGGTCACGCTCACGGCTGGCGAAACCCGCGCGATGCCGGTAGTCTCTTTGCTCGCCGGCGATATTGACGACGACGGTTCCATTGACCAGTTCGACGCCATGACCATCGGTTTTAGTTATGGAAACATCGAACCGCCCGGAGCCGATCTGAACAGCGATGGGATCATCAACATCTTCGATCTCGAATTGCTGGCGCAGAATTATCGGAAGACCGGTCCGGTGCCGTGGGAGTGAGACGTGAAAAAGCGGGATAACATCCCGCTCCACGAAATCGATCGCCAAAAAAAACTAAAACGAAGAGAAAAGCCCCCGAGGGTGAATCAGCCCGAAGGGGTTTTTTGATTCGCAATCTATCTCCAAAATGGAATAAAATTGGTCAGTTATCTGGTTCGAGGAGCGCACCATGGCAAACCAAAAGTTTTTCCAATGGCAGAACGATACGTTGATGAGAGACATTTATCCCATGCGGCTGGTCAAACTGCGCGACTTCCTTGTGTTTTTCAAGGAAGCCGATCTATGGGCGGAATATAAGAATAAAGATATTTCCACGTTGGCGGCGGACGCCAAAGCATACGAAGACGGCATGGACTACGCCCGCGCTGCGGCGTTCAAGAAATATAACAGCGCAAAAAGTTATTTCATGATGAAGGATGCCCGCAGTTTTTACGTCAAATACAAGCCTATCGAAGAAGAGGCGATGCGGCTCATCCAGCAGAATCACGATTATTTCATTTCGTCGTGGCCCAAGGATGTTCGTGGCGAGCGCACGTTCATCCAGTCGCGTATTCAATCGTTCAAGACTCAATTGGGTTTTCTGCGCGACCGCATCCGCTATTTACAACGTCAACTCGAGGGGATGCTGCCGGAGCATCCCAATCGCGGCAAAGTGGAAGCGGAATATAAGATCAAGAACGAGTCCGCGTTGCCGATGTTGTTGGAAGAGATGGAAAAACTGCGCGAGTTCGACGAGACCTATGACAAGATCGAAGGTCCGAAACTCGAATGGTACAAACTCAGCAAAGGCGACCCGAACTACACGCCAAACGAAGCCAACTTCCTCGTCAATTACGATCCGAAAGTTCCGGTCAACGTCAAAGATATCGTGCGCATGAAAGCGGAGCAATACGCCAAGTCGCTGGAGGGCAAGGATCAATATCAACTGCTCGCCGAGATACGGGCGCGGTTCGAGAGGGAGCCGAAGCGCTTCCCGCTGTGGCTGCAATACATGGTCGTCCATTTTTCGGGGATGAGATACAAGTCCGCGCATGGATCGTGGGCAGACCCGAAGGATTTGCTCGTGCGCTTGCGCGTTGCCGAGATGAAGAAAACGCAAGCGGCTCTTTCCGACGGGGAGGTGGAAGCGCGCTGTAAGGAAAAGATCGCGCAATACGAAGGCGCGGGGGCGAACAAACCCAAATTGGCTGGGGCAACCGAAAAGGTGTGGAAAGACCGGGTCGCCCTCCACATGCAGGGAGTCAAAGCCCGCGGACCGCAATCCCGCCGCATCGGCTTGGATGGCTTGACAGCCGAGGAAGTCAAATACGAGTTCACGACGTTGACAACCGATCAAGCGTTGGCGAAATTGGAGACGATGAAATCCCAATTCCCCGCGTGGGCGTGGAAGATGATCGTCATGCTTACGCAGTTGCGCGTCAATCACGTCACAGCCCCGAGCTGGGAAATCTTCACGCCCGAAGAAGATAAAGCCCGATTTGCCGACACGACCTTGTATCCGCTGTTGAGCAAGTGGGCGACGGACAACACGGGCATGTGGCGACCTGAACACGGCCGCACACAAGAGTTGATCGTCACGCGCGCGGTGTGCAACGAAACCGCCGAACACGTTCAACATATTCGCGGTCATCTGCCGCCCGGCGGACTGACCGACAATGCCGCGCGTTATTTCAAATTGTTCAAAGCGAAAACGCCCGGCGTGACCTTCGTCCGCCCGAAGGGCGCGGAACATTACACACAAGGCGCGAGCATCTTCTGGCTAAGGTTCGTGGATAGCCAGCCGAGTCAGTGGCAGATCGCGCGCGGCGTCGAAGACGCTAACGGTGAAGGCTTATTGCCCGGCGGATTTCTTGGCAAAAAGCCCAAAGTCAAAGATGGAAGGAACGCGTCTCCCTCGGCTGCGCCATGGAGCTACAAGCCTGGCGAAGCCGTCACGCGCTCGCGCACAACGGTGGGCGCGGACAAAAAACAGATCACGCAAAACCAATGGCTGCGTTGGATCCACGAAGCGACCGTTATCGAGGTTGTGGACACCGCCGATGGCACGTACGTGTACACCTTCGAAACCTCCCTGCCCGATGATTTTCGCGGCACCTCTTGCCTCGGCGTTTTCCGCAACACCCTCCGCTGGAATCTCGACGATGGCACAGAGGATAATTACAACCGTTCATTTACCGCCTTTGTGCCCGAGGGTCAGGCGCCGATGGAGCATGTCAAATCCATGATGGATTGGAATAAGATTCTGGCGAAATAAAATAATAGAGATTGGAGACTGGAGATTATTGTGGGCAGAGAGCCATAACTCTCAATAGATTGCAGTCTCTAATCTCCAGTCTCTTTTCCCTGAAACTTCCCGCTTATCAATTTGTTCTACATTCAATCGTGGCTTAACAGTTCCAACTTCAACCTCATCTTCACATCTTTATCGTTGAATAACGTCCCGTGATACTGCTGGACGGGATGGATTTCCGTCCCGGGCAGGATGGCGCTGGATTCGGGAACACTGCTATCGCCGTTGGTGGCGGTATCTATCAACACTTTCTTGTACACGCCGTCCATTCCGCGTTGGATGCGCAATTGCGAAGCGGTTTTCAATCCATAACCGAAGATGGACAAGGTGGGAACGCTGGAGGTCATCCCAAGTTCACTGCGGAATTCGCGCGCGAGGCGATGCAGAGGGCGATAAGCGGGCTTCACCCAGCCATCATCCTCGAAAAAATTGATCGGCTTTCCATCCTGGTCAACTCCGCATGAATACAGCGGCAGGATCTGATAACAAGTGGGAAACGACTCGATGATCTCCGTCAGTTTTTTTCCCATCAAGCCAAAGGGCAGTAAATCAACGCCGGTCAACAAGTTGGCGGTGATCTTTGGCGCTCCTTGGTGAGGTCCGCCCATGAGCATGAGACGTCCCACCTTGCTCTTCCCTCCTAATTTTTCCACGTAGTAACGGCTGACCAGCGTGCCGAGGCTGTGCGCGATGATCGTGATGGGCGAGGTCGCTTTCCAGCCCTCGATGAACTCCGCAAGTTTGCGCGCCGAACGGCGAACGTCCTGACGCCAATCGTAAGCAAACTCGATGAAATTGTTTCCCCGTTCGTAACCCAATTCCTCGACCAGATAATCGCCGAGCAAATTGTATTGGTCAATCGAAATCAAATTCGGCACCACGACCATTTCGTTGAGGATTCCCTTCGGGACCAGTTGCGTATCCTCCGTATATCGGAAAATTTCGGGATGTTTCAACAGAAAATTGACATTGGGCCAAACCTGTTCGCTCCCCAGCCACAACTCCGACCCCATCGTTCCCGGCACAAAGATCACCGGGCTCAGTTTGGATGAGCCGCGCAGATCGAGTCCATTTGCGACGGTCATTTCCTCCTGTACGAATCCATCTTTGAAGACAATGTGAATTGGACCGACTTGAAACGCGTCGCCGTTCTTTAGCGGATACTCCTCGATTCGCCCACCTTCGACGAATGTTCCGTTCGTGCTTTTAAGATCCCGCACTAGGAAGCTGTTCCCCTTCCGCTCGACGCGGGCGTGCTCCCTTGAAATTTTCGGGTAATCGAGCGTCAGTTGATTTCCGCTAGCGCGTCCGATGGTTACGGAATCGTCCACCAGCGGAAGTTCCCACGTCCGATCCGGCGCGTGGATCGCCAGCCGCGGCAGGGAAGTATCGTTTAGCGAAATTGGCACCGTCATCTGAAGCAGGGTCTGTTTGAGTTCATGCTCTGTGTTGATCACCGTCGCTTCTTCGCGATTCTCCGGCTCCGGCGCGTGATATTCCAGAACGCACCCGCTGATGGAAATCTTGTCGCCCGGTTTGATACGCGCCTCGCTGACTTTTTGATCGTTCACCCGAATGCCATTGGCGGAATTCAAATCGGTGACGAGGATTTCGCCGTCCGAGCATCGCACTTGCGCATGGTTTCGTGACACCCGCGAATCCAACAGGACAATATCGTTAGTGGTGGAGCGTCCCAGCGTGACGAGGGCTTTGCCGAGAAGAAATTCCTGGCTCGGCTCATCGGACTTGCTCAAGATGAATTTTCCGTAATCTGTCATGGGTACCTGTGTGAAGAATGAAAATTTGGCTTATTGACCGTTTGTCGTGATCAAAAAATTATCAAAGATAACTTCGAAACTCGAACCCGATGCGCTGACCGTCATGCCGTTTTCGCCGGTATTGAAATCGGTATCGGTTATTTCGGCGAGCAGAACATCGTTCGCGTACAAACGCAAAGTATTCCCCATGCAATCCGCTTTGATGCGGTTGGACTGATTCCCTTGGTTGATCGAATCGCTATGTCGCGTACCAGCAGGTAACAGCGACCGAATCTCTCCGTCCCTGAGTTTTCCGATATCGTAACTGCCGTCGTTGGCGATGACCAAATAATAGAAATTCTGAGCATTTTGGATGCGGCATATCAAACCATAATAACCGCTTGAATTGCTGGAAATCGGCGCGGCATCCACATAGAGGCTTAGGTTGTCATACATCCCGTTTCTTGAAACCCAGGGCGCTGAGCCTTGTCCAATGGCGAGGATTCGGTAACCGTTCGATTGATACCCATACTCGCTGGACTCAGTTGTGCCGGAGGGCCAGCCGCTGGTCGCATCACTGAAATCGTCCGAGAATAGAGTTTGTTCTTGAGGAACTGCCGCGTTTGCCGTTGGAGTTGTCTCAGACTCGCTCGAAAATAAATTTGAAAGCCCCGCCCAAGTTCCAAACACGCCGAGCGAGCCGCATAGGAAGAAGAGAACGACAACGATTCCCGCCACTGCCGCGATCTGAAAAATTCTTGGGGAGTTCCTTTGTGTTGCCGATGGTAAAGATGGCGTCGAGGCTGATTTTGGCTGAATATCTTTGGACGAATCGGCTGGATAATCCTCCACTCGAGTTTCGAGGCTGGGGATGGGTTCTCCGGCATCCACTTCTGTAGCCGCATCATCGCCGCGTCCCGCCGCCACGCGGACATTCGCATGTATCCCCTCACTCTTTGATGTTTCTGGAAGCGAGCGTAGCGCCGAAGCCAGTTCAGATGCTGTTGTATATCTCGCTTCTCGATCTTTTGCCAATGCTTTATTCAAGATGGGTTCGAGCTCCATAGGAAGATCGGGGCGCAGCGATCGAATGGCTGGGAGCGGATCGGTGAGATGTTTCAACGCGACGCTCATCGGCGTATTGGCGTGGAAGGGTCCTTGCCCGGTGAGCATCTCGAATAGGATCGCGCCGAGCGCATACACGTCGCTTCGTCCGTCTAGGTCCGCGTCCGCGCGGACCTGCTCGGGGCTCATGTAGGATGGTGTGCCGATCACCGCGCTGCCGGTTAGATCGGATGTGGCGGTTGTGAAGTGGGCGATCCCAAAATCGGAAATGGCTGGGTTGCCGAATCCATCGAAGAGGATGTTCCCCGGTTTGAGGTCGCGGTGAACAATTCCCTGCGAATGAACGGCATCCAGCGCGGGCGCGATCTGTGAAATAACTTGCGTTGCGTACCCAAGCGTCAATATCCCCGCTTTGATCTTGTCGGCGAGCGAGCCGCCCGGCATGTAGCGCATAACAAGATAGAGGCGCTTGTCCTCTTCCCCGTAATCGTAGACCGGCACGATAGCGGGATGTTCGATTCTAGCGATCAGGCGCGCTTCGCGTTCGAAGCGTTCTCTGTAAGTGGAGTCATCCTGAAAATTACCCGAAACCAGTTTAATCGCCACGTTACGGCGGAAATTTGGATCATTCGCAAGATAAACCACAGCCATTCCCCCGCGACCAAGTTCAGATTTGATTTCATACCTTGCGATCGTATCTTTGGGCATTTTAGTTTTCCGCTCTGCAAATTTTATCACGGACTAAACCGAGGGTTTTCCGCGCCATCCATTGGCAGAAATAACATATCGCTTGCAACTTTTCCTCCCCCGAACCTGTATTACACTCAAGCCATGACCGCGCCCACCGACCGCGACCTCATCGTTCGTGCCATGCGCGGTGACGGCGACGCGTTCGGCGAACTCGTCACGCGTTACCAGACCAACGTGTTCAACGTTTGTTACCGCATCCTGCACGAACGCGGCGAAGCGGAGGATCTGGCGCAAGAGACGTTCCTGCGCGCGCATCAGCGCCTCGACCAATTCGACCTCGAACGCGACTTCGGTCCGTGGGTGAGGCGGGTTGCGGCGAATCTTTGCCTCAACCATCTCGAGTCGCAGAAGGTCACCGCGCCGCTCGACGAGGATCGGGACGCCGACGAAAGCCAAAGACCAGAGAGGCAGGTCGAGGTCCGAGAACGAAGCGAGCAGATACGCGGCGCGCTCGCGTCCCTGCCGCCACACTATCGAGTCGTTGTAGAATTGCGGCATTATCAGGAAATGTCCTACGACGAAATCGCCGCCGAGCTGAAAATCCCATTGAGCGACGTGAAGAGCCATCTCTTCCGCGCCCGCAAACTTCTCGCGGAGAAACTCCATGCACCTGACTGACGATCAACTCAACGAATATCTCGATAACGAAACCGCCGAGCGCGCGCAGATCGAATCGCACCTCGCATCTTGTGCGGATTGTGCGGCGCGTCTCACCGCGCTTCAAACTTTGTTCGCCGAATTGGATTCTCTCCCCGAAGTGGAATTGACTCGCAACCTCGCCGCACGCTTCGCCTCGACGGGACAACTGACTCCACAACTTCCGCGCTGGCTCACGCTGACAGCGACTCTCCAAACCGTCCTCGCGTTGATCGCCCTCCTGCTCGCCGCGCCCTTTGTGACAAACCTGTTGCCTGCGATTCAATTTCCATCGTTTGCTGATGTGCTTCTACAACTTCAATCGCAATGGGCGTTGTTCTTTGACACAATTACTACTTATCAATTACCAACCCTCCCTCAACTCCCGCCCCTCGAAATCTCCACTTTTGTCCTCTCGCTTACCCTCGCAGGCGCATCCCTGCTCTGGCTGGTAGGGAACGGGTTGCTGTTGAGGAAACAGATTCATAATTAATGTCACCCTGAGCGGAGCGAAGGGTCTCTACGACCATCATAAGAGATGCTTCGCTATCGCTCAGCATGACAACCTAGGAGCCACACATGAACGAAACCCTCCGCGTAATGTTGATACTTATTTCGCTTGCCGTTACTTTCGCATGTTATTTTCTCGTCGTCAGCGCGTTCTTCAACAAGCGCGTGTTGAAAACTCTTAACGTGGCAAATACATCGCCCGCACGTTCGTTTGGAATTGGCTTCGTCAACTTTCTGTTCTTCGGCACGATCGCGGTCGCGCTGTTTGCCCTCGCCGATGGAGTCGGAAACGATTTTGTCAGACTCATCATATTGATTCCATCGCTTGTGCTTTGGTTGGTACTTACGATTTTTCTCAGCTTTGGGCTTTCGGCGATGGTGAACATTCTCGGCGAGCGTGTCTTCCCCGAATTATCCGCTTGGAAAAAATCATTTTGGGGGACCGTCATCCTGACCTTTGCATCGGCGCTTCCCTTTGTGGGTTGGTTCCTGCTCTTTCCGTTTGTCGCCCTTACAGGCTTCGGCGCGGTGATTCTGGGATTCTTCCAAAAGGGTGAATAGCTAGCTCGGTGGTTGAGTAGCCCGAAGCGATAGCGGAGGGCGTATCGAAACCACCGAAAAATTATGAAAAGACGCGCTCACCCGCGTCTTTTTCTTTTTGTCATTGCGAGCGAAGCGAAGCAATCCCCAACACGTGACGGAGATTGCTTCGTCGGGCGAAGCCCTCCTCGCAATGACAAAATTCCTGCAACTTTTCCCGCCTCTCCCCTGTATCCCTTGCATCAACCAAAAGAAAGGACAATTCCCATGGCTGACATGACCGCCATCTTCTTCCTGCTGTTAATCTTCCTCACCGCGTACCCCGCAATGCTCGCCGCGTGGTGGCTGTTGTTCCCGAACCTCATCAAGCGCGCCCAGACTCGCGTCGAGAAATCCCTCGCCGCCTCCTTCTGGCTGGGACTGGTCGTAGTCATCGCGCTCGTCATCCCAATCGTCATTTTGATGGCGTTGCCGTTCGGTCCCGCCAAATTCATCGGCTGGATTCTGCTCGGCGCCTCGTTAACGATTGCCACCGTCGGCTCGGCGGGAATCGCCGCGCACCTCGGCGAGCGGATGAATCAATCAGGCAACAACTATCCGCCCCTCAGCGCCTTTGTGCGCGGGGCAGTGATCCTCGAACTCGCCGCCTTCTTCCCCCTCCTCGGCTGGATCTTCGTGTGGATTCCCTTCCTCATCACCTCCTTCGGCGCGACGGCGTTCGCGTTGTTGAGATGGATGCCGAGGGAAAAGATCGTAAACAAGGAAACAGGTACACAAGTAAGCGCCTTGAAAGCAGAAAGCGCGTAGAAAGTGGAGAAGTAGACACGGAGACAGGTAAACATGGAAACAGGTAAACACGAAAACAAGTAAACAAGTAGACACGGAAGCATGTGTAAACTCGTCACACAATCCGCTCTACTTAAATCCAACACACCCGTCCAATCCTCCAATTCTCCAATTCTCCAGTCTCTAGTCTCTAATCTCCACCCCTCCTCAATTACCACTTACTATTTACCAATTACCATGATTTCCCGAAGAGACTTCCTCAAACTCTCCGCCCTCGTCACCGCCAGTGCCGCATTGTCCTCCTGTGCGCCGATTTACAGACGCATCGCAGGCGACCTCCCCGCCGTGCCGTGGACTCCGCTGGATGCAAGCGACTTCCTCGCCTTGAACCGACTCACCTTCGGTCCACGCGTGGAGGAGCGCGCCCACTTCGCCGAGATTGGATTGCAGGCTTTCATCGAAGAGCAATTCGATTATGAAGCGATTGACGATTTCGATTGCGATATTTTGCTCCGACCGTTCAAGACCCTGAGCATGGACGCGCACGAGATCGAAGGCGTGACCAACCAACTCTTCGACGGCTACGATCGTGAGCGACCGATCAGAGAATTGCGTCAAGCAACTTTGCTCAGGCAAATTTACAGCAAGCGTCAACTTTATGAAGTGATGGTCGAGTTTTGGAGCGACCACTTCAACATCTTCATCGAAAAAGAGCCGCTGTTCTATCTCAAAACCGTTGACGACCGTGAAGTGATTCGCAAACACGCCCTCGGAAATTTTCGTGATCTTGTCTGGGCATCGGCGCACTCGCCTGCGATGCTCGTGTATCTCGATAACCACGTCAACGAGAAGAGTCATCCCAACGAAAATTATGCCCGTGAATTGATGGAACTCCACACCCTCAGCGTCAACGGCGGCTACACTCAAAACGACGTGATGGAATTGGCGCGCTGTCTCACGGGTTGGACGGTCAAAGAACATTTTTGGTTTGGCGAATTCACTTTCAACAAAGACCTCCACGATGAAGGGGCGAAAAACGTTTTGGGCTTGGCGATCCAGCCGAATGGTCAGAGCGAAGCGGAGCAAGTCATCGAGCGACTCGTCACGCATCCATCCACCGCGCATTTCATCGCCACGAAATTAACTCGTCGCTTCATCGCCGACGAACCTCCGCAAGAAATCGTCGAAAAAGCCGCACAAACTTTTCTCGATACGGATGGCGACATCAAATCCGTTTTGCGAGTCATCCTGCTTGATGGTCTCGCGCTCGCCCAACCCAAATACAAACGCCCCGCAAATTTCATCGCCTCCGCATTGCGCCTCACCAACGCGCACACCGAAGGCGCGCTCGAAGATTATTTCATCCGCATGGGTCAGCCGTATTTCGGAATGCCCACGCCCGACGGCTACCCCGACGTGAGCGCGCCGTGGGAAAGCAACCTGATGCCGCGCTGGCAATTTGCATTCGAGTTGATGCGCAACGAGATCGGCGGCACGAAAAATAATTTAAAACATTTATTGGATGTCGCTTCGACGGGCATTTTGCATGACGACGTGGATTCACTCACCTCTCTGCTTTTAGGCGCCCCTCTAGAACGCTTCGAACGCGACGGGCTAATTGCCTCAGTCCATTCAGCCGACGCGGCGCCTGAAGAGACTCTGCAAATCCTCGCCGCAGGCATCCTCGCCTCCCCCGCGTTTCAGTGGCGTTGACGTATGTCATTGCGAGTGGCGCTTCAGCGCCACGAAGCAATCTCCGTCACCGTGGAGGAGATTGCTTCGGGCGAAAGAACATCGCCCTCGCAATGACGAATATAGTTTGGAGATCACAAATGCTACACACTCTACCAATGATCAATAAATCCTGGATGCCGCGCTTTGCGTTTGCGCCGCACAACGTCGCTCCGCGCGGCGACACGCTCGTCGTCATCTTCCTGCGCGGCGCAGCGGACGTGCTCAACATGGTCGTGCCGCACGGCGAAGACGCGTACTACGCGTTGCGCCCGTCGTTGGGAGTTCCACACCCCGACGAGTCGAGTGCGAAGAAAGAAGAACGCGCCATTGACCTCGACGGCTTCTTCGGCTTTCATCCCTCCATGAGCGCCCTGCTCGACGCGTGGACTTCGCAACAACTCGCCATCATCCATGCGTGCGGCGCGCCCGATGAGTCACGCAGTCACTTCAAAGCGATGGAACTCATGGAGCGCGGCGTGGACGATGAGCGCGGTCCCGCCTCGGGCTGGATCGGTCGTCACCTCGCCACGTTGAACACGGGTAACTCGTCGCCTTTGCGCGCGGTTGGGATGGGCACGCGCCCGCAACGGAGTCTGAGCGGATCCGTTCCTGTCTCCGCATTGCGCTCGATTGCGGATTTCCATCTCGGCGGCGACCAACGCGCCCTCCAACAAATGCGCGCCGCGTTGAACGTTGTCTATGAAGACGATGTGCTTGGACAAGACACGTTATCCATCATGGACACTCTCGAACAACTCGACCCCGCCACGTATCAATCTCCATTCGCCACGTATCCCGATACTGAATTTGGTCTCGCGCTCAAACAGACCGCCATGCTCATCAAAGCGGAAGTCGGACTCGAAGTCTCAGCCATTGACGTGGGTGGCTGGGATACGCACTTCGCGCAAGGCTCGGTCACGGGTTTGATGCCCAGCCTGATGAAAGATTTAGCCGACGGTATGGCGGCGTTCCATGCGGACATGCAACAGCACATGAAGAATCTCACCGTCGTGACTATGTCCGAGTTTGGTCGCCGCGCCTCCGAGAATGGAAGCCTCGGCACCGATCACGGTCACGGAAGCATGATGATGGTCATGGGCGGCAACGTGGATGGCGGCAAAGTCCACGGCGAATGGCCTGGCTTGCAAGACGGTCAAATGATCGGACCAGGCGACCTCGCCGTCACCACCGATTACCGCGACGTGCTCTCCGAAGTTTTACAGAAACGCCTGAACAACCCCGCCACCGATCAAATCTTCCCCAATTACACGCCGATCATCCGTAACTTGTTGAGGTAATCCACTGCGTACAGTGCGTCGCACCACACGGGCAGACTCATCCGCCAATGCGGACGAATCTACACTGCAAGTCGTCCCGTTTACGAAAGTGCGACGCACCCTCTATCGCTGTGAAAAAAAATTTAGCCACAGATTTCACGGATTTTCACCGATTATTTAGATCTTCCGTGCCAATCCGTGTAATCCGTAGCAAGGGTTTGGGGGGTTCGGCGTAATCCACCGTGTGCGTCGCACCACACGAGCAGACTTATCTGCCAATGTGGACGAATCTACACTGCGAGTCGTCCTGTTTACGAAAGTGCGACGCACCCTCCGCGTTATGAATTAGAATCCACCTCACGATGGATTCAAGCAAACGATTCTTTTCAACCTTCGACAAATTCCTCCTCGGCGGCTTGGGTTGCGGACTGATTGTCCTCTGCGGTATTGTCATTTGGTTCGCATACATCGTCCAAAACTTGCCTGTCCCATCCTCAACCTCCGCGCCGCAAGCAATTCTCGAAACCCCCACACTCAATTCTCCAATCCTCCAATCCTCAACGGCAACGCTTCTCCCTCCCACCTCCATCCCCTCTCCCATCCCAAACTTCGGCAACTCCCCGCCTCCGCAAGGAAAAATCGTCTTCGTCTGTTACGTCAAACAAATTGACCAGATCTGCCTGATGAACGCCGACGGCACGGGGCGCGTCCAACTCACCGACTTCGACGCGACCGCGTTCTACCCGTCCCTCGCGGGCGAGACGATTTACTTCTCCGCCAAACGCAACAGCGGATTTGAAATCTACTCGATCAACGTCAACGGGGATGAAACGCAACGCCTCACGCGCGACATCGGCAGTCTCTACGCCCCCGAGCTTTCCCCCAACGGACAGTTGATTCTCTTCACCAACCACGGAAACGGACTCTGGGTAATGAAACCCGACGGCGATAACCCGCGTCCGCTCACCGACCGCGACGACATTGACCCAACCTGGTCCCCCGACGGTTCGATGATCGCCTTTGCTTCTTCACGGAACGGCGAGCGTCAACTTTTTGTGATGAATGCCGACGGCTCGAATATCCGCCAAGTGACGAACCTCAATAACATGGGCGGACGCAGTACCTGGTCTCCCGATGGGACGCGGCTCGCCTTCTATCGCGGACCTGCTGGCGACCACAACATCTACATCATCAACGTTGACGGCACAGGTTTGGTCCAACTCACCAACGGCGGCGACAATCTCGGTCCCTCCTGGTCGCCCGACGGAAACTGGATCGCCTTCACCTCCTTCCGCGACGGCAATAACGAAATCTACATCATCCACCCCGATGGCACAGGCTTGACGCGGCTCACGAATAACTTGATCTCCGATTGGCAACCGAGGTGGGGGAGATGACAGAGTTTGACTTGAAAATCTTTTCAGGATATGTATACTGACGAGGTAGGAGAAATTTTGGCGAGGAGGATGCCATGTCACCGAAGGGACTCAAACTTAAGAAGAAAAAACCGAATAAGCCGATCAAACCTTTCAAACCAAAGAAACCAGCGCAACCGGCAAACGGACAGAAATTCCTGCTGGGGGCGCAGAGTCACGCGGAGTTGTTGATTCAGCCCTCCCCTGCGCTTGAAGCGAAGATCTATCGCATCCGCCGCTGGGGAGACCCGGTCATGGTCGCCTTGGGATTCGATGTCAATCAAGTAGGCACGACGAATTTTCAAGCGGTGGGTTTGTACAACAAGTTGACGGGTTTTGGCGCGGTCTCAAACTTCATCCGCATTGATCGGGAGGATATTGATAATTTGCAGAAGATGCAGTTCGCGGAAGAACGGAACGGGAAGCAGTTGACCCCGAAAAACAAAATGGATTGGCTGGCGGCGTTTCGGGGAAAGTTGTACATGTATGATCACGAAACCGATTCATGGGAAGGATCAGAGCGCATTCGCTGGGGAACGGTGGCGTTGGGCGGGAATCTGGTTCAGGTGGAACGGTTCGAGAATATCGAAGCGAAGTTGCCGGGCGGCGCGCTGGGGGTTCACAAGATGGCGCGGCTCGTCGGCTTTCGTAAATCCGATTGGGCGCGCCCGCTGAAGGAACTGCTCGCCGAGGGATTGGTGCATCGCTGTTATTGCGCGTACAAGAACAACCAGTTCGGCGATACGCCCAAGGGAATTGTGTACAGTCCGTTTTTCAGCCCAAGGGATCGGGATTTCAACGGGAAGAAAAAGATTGATGCGTTGTATATCCCGGCGGTCTATCTCGAACCAAAGATCGAGTGAGTCATGGTCGCCCGATGGCACAGGCTTGACGCGGCTCACGAATAACTCAATCTCCGATTGGCAGCCGAGGTGGGGGAGGTAAATCCCGTTCCATCCGCAATTGAACTGCGGATGGAACGCAGACGGTGGATTAACGATACACTTCCCGTCGGTGTCCAACGCCCAGAATAAACACTTGCTTTGATTTGTCGTCAATGGTGTACAACACTCGATAATCCCCAACGCGTAAACGAAAACTCTCTTGCCCCTGAAGTTTTTTGATTCCCGAAGGGCGTGGATTTTCCTCCAGCGCAAGCAAGCGTCTGAGAACGCGCTCTCGAAGGTTTGCTTGAAGCGCATCCAACTCCTTCTCAGCGGAACGCTTAAGAATGACTTGATATGCCACAGGTCAGTTGTTTTTCTCTTTGAGATAATCCCGCAACGGACGCCCAGGCTCGTTGCGGCGTTCTTCGATCAGCGCCATGTCCATCAGGTCGCGGCGTAGATTCTCATCACGGATGATGCGAATCAGAACGGCATGTTTTTCCTCACGCGGCAAAACGTTGAACGCCGTCCAAAAAACGTCGGCAGTCGCTTCTGTTTTTGTCATGTTTACTCCTTATGGTGACGGTCAGTATAGCATAACTTCTGTTACGCATGACAAAAGGCTTATGTCATGCTGAGGGGCGGTTTTTTCCCCGAAGCATCTCTACCGAGCCGTGTCCGAGACCCCTTGTGGCGCGGAGTGCCGCTCAGGATGACATGCCTAACGCTACAAAACGGGCTTCACGCTCTGCCTCTTCTGGGGCGGCGGTTGTATAATGCGGTTATGGAATGAGAAGTTAAATAGCCTGCAGGCTGCATGATTCGCCAACTTGGGATATTATACAGATATCTGTATGCCAACTCTTGATAGCAGGAGTTTATTGCAAAAATTATGAATAACGTCAACGTTCAAACAGGTATCGAACACTACAAATCAGGGAATAAGACCGACGCTCTTAAAATCTTTCTAGAAGTACTGAAACGAGAGCCAAATAATGAAATTGTTTGGCTTTGGCTTGCAGCATGTGTGGAGAATCTTGAACAAAAAAAGGATTGTTTTCACAAAGTTCTCTCTATTAATCCGAATAACACCGTCGCGCAGAAAGCGTTGGCGGAGTTAGAGTTACAAGCTGTATCAGGCACAAAGCCAGTTTTGCAAAGTGGGGTTGTTCTTAAATGCCCATCTTGCGGTAGCGTAATGGGAAAACCAGACCATACAGGTTTAGTTCAATGTGGCTATTGCGGCACTGCAATCACTTATCACCCGCCTGTTGAAAAAATTGAAAGAAGAAATATTGAGCGGTTTCTAGAAATGTGTAAATCTGCCCTAGACGGTAGTAATTACGATGAGGCATTGCAATATGCTAACAAAATTCTCGAAATCGATCCTGAGAATTTTGATGCTTGGGTAAATAAAGCAATTGCGTCCTATTGGCTTACTACTAAAGCCAATAATCGCTTTGATGAAGCAATGGGTTATTTGCTCAAAGCAGAAAAAATTGATCCCGCAAATCCGGTTATTGAAACCACTCGGAAATCGCTAATGGAAAATCAGTGTCGGTGGTATACATATTTAGGAGATCAAGCTGATGAGCAAAGTGCAAGGATAATAGAAATATATTCGTCAACTGCGGATTCGCTGTTTGGTCATATGGAAGCAAAAGAGCATTGTCAAGAATATGTTATTGAAGCGATGAACTATTATTTTCTTGCTTCAAACTACGATTCACATGATTTAACACCGTTGTATAAAATGAGAGATTTAGCGAAATTTGGAAATTGGATAAATTGGTCGCCGGAAATTAAATACAAGATTTCTTCTTTGGAAAGAATCGAACAAAAAAACCATGCTACTAACCGTTTACCCGGGTTAAGAAAACAGTTGCAAGAAGCCATAACCAGATTAGCGAAACTGGAAAAGGAAAAAGGGTTTTTGTCTGGCATGAAAATTGATGGTGTGAAAAGAGATATTTCTTCTCTCAAGCAGCAAATTGCTCAATGTGAACAAATCATTGGCTTCTGAAACATCAAAGGATAGATTATGTCCATCGCGTCCAATAATGATTTTGAGATAGCGCCAGGTATAAAAAACACTGATTGGCAAAATCTAAAATTAAAGCCGTCAAGTTCAAAAGAAGACTGGGATTTAGCAATATGCATGTTTAGCAAAAGAATCGGAAGATTTTTAGAACCTGTAAAAGCACTTGTTAAGAGTTCGGATTTAGATACTGTGTTGTTTTCAGGGTTTGCGATAATCGCTTTAGATTGTTTGTTAATCGAAACGCTCCAATCTTTTCGGGTAGGCCGAAAAAATCCTGTTAAACATAATGACCACCAGTCATCGCAAATGATTGTGGATTTTTTGACAACGCGCTCCTCTTTTAAGTCCTATTTTGATGTTGAAGCAAAGGCACGAATTTTTTGTGATCACTTCAGAAACGGAATTTTGCATCAGGGTGAAGTTAAAAGTAGTGGGCGCATCAGAATAGATACATCTGACATGATTATGCCGTCAAGCGACAACCAAAGCCTCATTGTAAATCGACAGAAATTTCATGATGCTTTGATTCGGGAGGTTAAGAATTATGCCGCCGAACTTAAAGATGGCAATAATTTGTTGCTTCGTGAGAAATTTATAGATAAAATGAACGAGATTTGCAGAATTTAGCTTCTATCGATCAAAAATGTGCAGAAGAGTGAGGCTTCTACGACTCCGAGAAGCATTTTTCTAGTTTCGAGTTATTTTTGCTCCCAGCCGTTGAATCGCTTTGCGCAGTATTTTCCCCTCACGGTCTCCCCATATTCACCGTCCAATAGCCTCCATAACTACTCGTCCGCACGAACACATACCCCACGCCGATCTCGGTGACGCGTGAATTGATGATCGCGTCCCAATCGAGCGGAGTGATTCTCCATTGATTCATCGCGTCGCCTGGCAGACCGATGGCGATGACCTCCAAATAATACGTTGACGTGTAACCCGCCCGTTCGATTCGATCTCCCGTCCACGTTCCGTCTGAGCCGCTGTGTTCGAGGAAGTCGTTGCACGCCATGTCGAGGCTGTGACCCTGCGCGGCGGCAGTGAGTTGCGGATTCACCGTCAACGCGGCGCGACCGACGTCCGCGCGGGCTTGGTTGATTAGGTCAATCAACTGCTGGACGTACTCGGGGTTTGTCGTGTAATAACAATTCTCGGTGCCAACTTGCGCCTCCGCGTCGCCCACGAGAATTTTTACCCAAAACGTATTTTCGATTCCGATCGGCACCACCTGCCCTTTGTCGTTCCGCAATTCGAAAATGCTGATGTATGCTCCGTCTACGGATGGGGCGGTGAGCTCGACGGAGATTTCCACTGTGGCGTCGGATGCCGTGTCCGCGACGGGGACCGAATCGGGCGCGTTCATCCGCTCGCCCGATTTGAACGCGGCGGTGTATCCTGTCCAGTCGCATGTGCCAGTGTTTTGTATCTTCCATGTCTTGGTAAATTTTTCTCCAGGTGAAAAATTCGTGTTGTCGGGGATGGTCACGTCTTCGACGAACGTCGCCGCGTCTCTGCATGATGGGGTCGGCGTTGGCGCGGAAGGGTCGAGAGTCGCCGTCGCAGTGGGCGGAATCGGCGTAGGCACGGTCAAACCTTGCTTGGTCGGCGGCAGAGTCGAAGTCACGAAAAGAATCGGCGCGTCCGTTGGAGTCGCCTCCTGCGCAACAGTCACGCAAGAGGTGAGGAGAATCAAAAGGATTGGGGAAATTTTTTTGTACATCATTATTCCAAGGCATGTCATTCTGAGCGTAGCGAAGAATCTCTGACACGTTATAAGAGACTCTTCGTCGCCTGCGGCTCCTCAGAGTGACAAGGACTCAAAACATCATCATCTGCGATTTGGATTTTTCAAGCGGATCGCTGGCGATCTGCTCCTCGAACGTCTCCCGCGTCAATACTGGGACCTCGAGCATTGCGCGCAATAGGCGATATTTCAGCAACCGATAACTTTTCAAACGCTCAGCGAGCGCGGGGTCGCGGCTGGCTTTGTATGCGATCAACGACGCGCGCCCGCCAGGGATGACGAGAATCGTTTGCTCGGGCGCATACGGCGTTTCGGCGATCGCCCGCCCAACGAGCGCCGAGGCAAGCACATAAAACGCAAATTGGATCGAGTTGTTTTCCTCCCACACGTGATTTTTCTCGACGAGACTCGTGGCATACCCGAGACGTTTGCCCACGAGTTCGAGCATCGGGATGATCGTCTCACGCTCGCTCCGCCGCGCCGACGCGACGTCCTCCGCGCGCAACTTCAACGACGCGCCCTCGCGCGCCGCGTACGAATCCAACACCGCGTAGATCATCGCCTTCGATGGCGTGAGTAAACCAGGAAACTGCGGATACAAATCGTCCTCGATCTCCAAATAAATGCTGTTGGGATTCTTTTGCAAGAACGTGACGATGGCAACCTCTACACGGTCAGCTAAAGAATCGTAGTGATGACTTAAGTCGTCACCATGCGGACTTAAGTCCGCACTCCAGAGTCCCGACGGATAACGCACAAACCGCTCATCCTCCTCCAACGCCGACTGAATCAACGCGTTCGTCCCGCGCATCGCCTCATCGAATTCCTGATTTTTATTTTTCAACGCGTGCGCCTCCGCTAAAGCGATCGTCCCTGCCGCGTGGACGTGCAAATAACTCGCAGGTTCGCCGCGCTCCGCGAGATGCGCATGGATCGCCTCGCGTACAACGGAAATATCTTGCTCGTTGGCTTCGCGCTTCAAATGTTCTCCACGATTCCACAAAATTTGAATAGGGTCGTGTTCCGTCCGCAACGCCAGCGACTTCAAATCGAATCCTGCCGCGCTTGCCGCCGTCAACGCCGACGTGAGAAATTGCGGCTCAGGCTCAGGCATCAATCCAAAAAACGGCGTGCCCAGCGGCAACAACTCAAACAGATGCGAGAACGCGGCGTGCAAAGCCGTCGCGTTCCACGCCCAGTCATACCGCCTACGACGCAGCGCGACCTTATACGGTTCCACCGCCTCGCGCCCCCACAGCCACCCCGCCCACAAAGCGGACAAAGTCCAAAACGCCTGATTCGGACGCGGCAGTGAACCGACTGCCGCCGCAATCGGGATTTCCTTTTTGACTTCGTGCGCCAACTCTTTGAGTCGCCCCTCGTAGATGCACACCCCTCCGCTTTCTGGGATGCGCTGGGGCCACGCTTCAATTTCGACGGGTGAGCCTGTCTCAGTCCAGAGACTTAATCCACGCTCCAGCTGAGTCCACAAGTTATGCTCGCGGAATTGGTTCGGTATGTTGAGTTGTTTGGGTCGCGGCCGCGTGGACGGATGATCCCACAACGTGTTGCCCGTGTCGCACGCGACGAGGATCAACGCGCTCAGCGCGCGCTTTCGTTCGGGCGTGAGGTTCAACCCATCCATGCGATTGATGACCGTCGTCAAAAAATACAACGGACGCGGCAGGTAATGTTGAATGGCTTCTTCCGCGTAGAAACGATCATCATCGTCGAGTTTTGCCACGCGCTCGAACGCCCGCGAGCGATGCAATCCATCCGTCGCGGCGATCTGCTTGGCGCGGTCAATGTCTTGTTCGGTGACGACGCGCTCATCCGAATCGTTGCAGTGCGGGCAGGCGTAGACGCGCGCATACGGCGCGTCCTCTCCCTTGCGCCATAAAAAATGGTCAACTTGAATTTCCTGATTGCATTTTTCGCAAGTCGTTTTATACAGAGATTGCAAATGCGCGCCGAGTCGTTCCTCTCCCTTTTTGGCGGTTTCCAGTTCAGCCAAC